>ERZ795060.4134-NODE-4134-length-12563-cov-4.244563_pt1 | contig 12563 bp, 3 predicted proteins | sample MGYA00375144_ERZ795060 | MGnify/ENA primary metagenome ERZ795060 (study PRJEB30189, sample SAMN05720157) | activated sludge metagenome | isolation source: anaerobic digester from wastewater treatment plant | place: Japan | collected 2015-05-15 ... | reverse complement strand
CCACCACCGGGAAGGCCGAAGACGGGGGCTCGATCGGGGCACCGAAGACATAGACGTGATTCTCTCGTTGACGTGTCGACCCCACCATGGCCGAAGGCGAGGGCCCGTGGGGGGAATCGAGGACCCTTGGCGCACACCCGCCGAGCATGCACAAGACAGCCCGCGGGTTGCCGAAACGGCGACCAGGGGCATGGGACCCCCGGCGCGGAAAACACCCGCCACGCATGATAGGGGCCGGCCTTCGTCGCCTCCGAAGCCCGGTCTCCAGCCCACCGAGGGCCGAGGCGGCATGACCGCACGGCGTCGGCCTTCCTGACACCTGGAGAGGCAGCCCCGGCGGGTGGTGTCCGAGGGGACCCGCAGGGACTCATGCCCCGGCCGAGTCTCCGGCCGCGCGCTCGAAGCCGAGGCCGAGGCGCTCGAGTGCATCCGCGGTTCCGAGCACGAGCAGCGTGTCTCCTGCGAGCACGCGTTCGTCGGGCCCGGGGGAGATGACGTACTCGTCGCCCCGCCTGATCCCCACGACGAGGGCCCCGTAACCCGGCGAAACCCCGTCTCCCCGAGCGTCTTTCCCGCCTGCGGCGAGCCAGGGCCCACCTGCACCTCGACGAGGGAGACGGCCGAGCCGTCGTCTTCGCCCGGCGCGTCGGCGAGCCTGTGGATCATGGTCTCGGCGCGCTTGACGGCCTCGGGCGGCCCCATGAGCACGACGCGGTCCGAGGGGAAGATCCTCAGGTCGGGCTCGGGGTTGAAGAAGACCCTTCCCGCCCTGCTCACCGCCGCAATGGCCACGCCGAGCTCGGACCTGAGCGGGATGTCCCTGATCGCGTGCCCGGCGAAGGTGCTGCCCGCCTTGACGCGGATCTCGACGAAGGAGACCGGCCAGCCGGTCTTGTCGGAGAGCGCGTGCCAGGCGCCGGTCAGCGCGTCCGCCCCCTGCTCCGCGGCGTCGAAGAACGGCCTGAGCACCACGTCAGGCTTGAAGTGCAGGTATGCCTCGGCGTCCTCCTTCGTGCGCGCGGTCAGCGCGATTCTCCCCCCGAAGCCCTTTGCCCTCAGGTGCCGTACGATCTGCACGTCCACCGCGGGGTTGCGCGTGGTGCTCACGACCCAGCGGGCCTGGAGGAACGGGAGGCCGTCGATGGTCTCGGGGTCCGCCATGTCGCCGTAGAGGACCGGGATACCCCTCTTCGCGCAGTACTCCAGGGCCTCGGGGTCGAAATCCACGCCTATGACATGCCTGCCCCGCTCCAGCAGGTGCTCGGCAAGCTCCCTGCCGTATCCGCCGAGCCCCACGAGAACCACGTCCACCCTCGGCATGATGAAGCAATCGTTACACTGCGCCTCTCGGTAGGGATTGGCGCGCTCGAACGCCCTGAGCCACCTCGAGAGCGCCTGGTAGAGGCGGTCGGAGTAGAGGATCATGTAGGTGGATGCGAGGATGGTCACCACGCCCACCACCGTCACGAGACCGACTATCTCCTGGCCGATGTGCCCGAGGGCGAGCCCGGATGCGACCACGATCAGGGAGAACTCGCTGATCTGCGCCACGGTGAGGCCGGCGAGGAACCCCGTCCTCCTCCGGTAGCCCATGGCGCCCATGATGGCGAGCACGATGAGCGGGTTGCCGACGAGCACGAAGGCCGAGAAGACCGAGGCCTCGAAGACCCTGGGCCCGAAGTGCGACCACTCCATGCGCGCGCCGAGGTCCACGAAGAAGAACACGAGGAGGAAGTCCCTGAGCGTCACGAGCCTGGCGCTCAGGGCGTCGCGGTACTCGGTGGACGCGAGCGCGACCCCCGCCAGGAAGGCGCCCACCTCCTTCGTCAGGCCCAGGAGGTCGCTCGCGGCGCCCACGAGCATGGCCCAGGTGACCGCGAAGAGGAGGAGCATCTCCTGTGACGAGGCGATCTTCCTCGTGAGCGGCGGCAACACGGTGCGCATGACGACCCATACCCCGGCCACGAGCCCCGCGCCCTTGGCGAGCACGAGCAGGGAGGCGGCCAGGCGGGACTCCCCGCCGTGCGCGGAGGTGCCCAGCGAGGAGAGCCCTATGAGCGCCAGGATGGCGACTATGTCCTGCACGATGAGGAAGCCGAGGGCGATCCTCCCGTGGAGCGAGTCTATCTCTTTCTTGTCCGAGAGGAGCTTGACGATGATGATCGTGCTCGAGAACGTGAGGGCGACGGAGACGTACGCCGCGCTGACGGTGTCCATGCCCATGGCGACGGCGATGCCGAAGCCGATGATCGAGGTGAAGACGACCTGCCCGAGGCCCGTGGCCAGGGCGACCGGCCCCGTGGTGCGGATGAGGTGGAGGTCCAGCTTCAGCCCGACAATGAAGAGCAGGACGGCTATCCCTATGTGCGCGAAGAGCTCGACCTGCTCGTAGCTGTGGATGATGCCCAAGAACGACGGCCCGGCGAGGATCCCCGCGGCCAGGAACGCGATGACGAGGGGCTGCTTCAGCCTGAGGCCCGCCATGCCCAAGACCGCGGCAAGGGCGAGGATCTGGGCTATCTCGAAAAACCCCGTCATGCATCCTCCCTTCCACTGCGATGCGACCTGCCCGATTGTAGGCAAAAGCCTTGCCGGAGGAAAGGGTTTTCGAGACAGGCGAGGCCGCGCCCGACGCCGGGCCGGCCCTGCACCGGGCATGCAAGGGGTCGCCCGCCGGGCGATCTTGCAGGGGCGCCAGGGCGCACCCGGCCGTGACGGCGGCACGCATGCGCAGCGCCCGAGAATCGAAATGCCTTGCCGCCACGGCTTTGAGTCTGTAAAAACATCCCGGTTGCGGGTACAATGGAGGCACTTGGGATGGATACGGGTTTCGTCGCCGATCTCATACTGATCCTCGCCATGAGCATCGTGGTGGTGCTCACCTTCATGCGCCTGAGGCTCCCGCCCATCCTCGGGTTCCTCCTCACCGGCGTGATCGCGGGCCCCCACGCGCTGGGCATCGTCTCGGGCGTCGAGGAGGTGGAGGCCCTCTCGGAACTCGGCGTGGTCCTCCTGCTCTTCTCCATCGGGATCGAATTCTCCATCAAGGATCTCCTGGCCAGCGGCAGGACCGTGTTCATGGGCGGTCTCGTCCAGGTGGGGCTCACCACGGTCCTGGTCTCCATCTTCTGCAAGGCCCTGGGCCTCGGCACGGCCGAGGCGGTCTTCTCGGGCGTACTCGTGTCCATGAGCTCGACGGCCATCGTGCTCAAGACGCTCGACGACCGGTACGAGATAACCACCCCGCACGGGAAGAACACCCTCTCCATCCTCATCTTCCAGGACCTCCTCGTGGTGGCGCTCATGCCCCTCCTGCCGATAGCCGTGCACGCCAAGACCGGCATCGAGGGCGGCATCGGCGTGCTCGTGGCGAAGGCCGCCTCCCTGCTCGCCTTCCTCTACGTGTCGTACCGGTGGGCGGTCCCCTGGCTGCTCCACCAGATAGCACGGACCAAGAGCAGGGACCTGTTCCTCCTGAGCGTGGTCCTCCTCTGCATCGGCATCGCCTGGCTCACTTCCCGGCTGGGTCTCTCCCCCGCGCTCGGCGCGTTCTTGGCGGGCCTCATCATCTCAGAGTCGGAGTACAGCCAGGAGGCCCTGGGCAGGGTGCTCCCCCTCAGGGACATCTTCATGAGCCTGTTTTTCATCTCCGTGGGCATGCTCCTCGACCTGGGTTTCGTGGCTGACCACCTCCCGGCCATCACCGGTCTCGCCGTGCTCGTGGTGGGCATGAAGACCTTCACCGGGAGCCTGTCCACGCTCGCGCTGGGATTCCCGTTCAGGAGCACGGTGCTCACCGGGCTCGCCCTGGCCCAGATCGGCGAGTTCTCGTTCATCCTCAGCGGGACAGGCCTGGCCATGGGCCTCATCGGCTCCGGGACGTACCAGACCATCCTGGCCATCACGCTCGCGACCATGGCAGCCACGCCGTTTCTCATAAACACCTCGCCGGCGCTGGCCGACCTGTCCGTGCGCATGCCGCTGCCGCGTCGCCTGCTCACGGGGCTGAAGACCTCCGGCGCGCTCGCCCGGGGAGAGGCCAGGGCCGTCGACATGGAGGGTCACCTCGTGGTCATCGGCTACGGGCTGAACGGACGGAACGTCTCGAAGGCCGCCGCCATGGCGGGGATCCCGCGCGTGGTCATCGAGATGAACCCTGACACGGTGAGATCCGAGCGGAAGAAGGGCGAGCCCATCGTCTACGGCGACGCGACCCAGGAGGCGGTGCTCAGATACGTATGCACGGAAAAGGCCAACGTGGTGGTCATCACCATCCCTGACGCCGCCTCCGCCCGAAGGGTCACCGAGCTCGTGAGGAAGATGAACCCCCACGCCCACATCATCGCGAGGACGCGCTACGTGAAGGAGGTGGAGCCGCTGCTGGCCCTCGGCGCTGACCAGGTCATCCCGGAGGAGTACGAGACATCGATCGAGATATTCTCGAGGGCCCTGTCCGAATACATGGTCCCCCGGGACGACATCGAGCGCCTCATCGCCGATCTCCGCTCCAGCGGGTACAGCATGCTCAGGAGCCTCTCCGGCGAGGCCACCACCATGACTGACCTACAGAGGACCCTCCCGGACTTCAAGGTGCACACCCTCAGGGTGCACCCGGGCTGCCCCATCGCCTCGAGGCCGCTCATCGAGACCCAGGTGCGCAAGAGACACAAGGTGAGCATCCTGGCGATCCGCAGGGGGGAGAGGACCATCGTCAACCCGGGCGGGGAGGACACGCTGGAGCCCGGCGACGTCATCGTCGTCTCGGGCGACCTCGACAGCGTGCTCGGCCTCATCCCCCTGCTCAGGGGCGACACCGGCAAGGACGGGGAAGCAGGGACCTGTCCCGTGGACGAGAAGACCAGGCACGCAGACGGCGCTTGAGAAACCCGGGGGACGCATGCGCAAGGCCATCGTGATCCTCGCGGCACTCTCCGTCACCGCCGCGGCCCTCGCTGCGGCGGTGATCCTCGCCGCCCAGGCGTACTTCTCCACGAGCGAGGGGGCCGCACGCCTGCTCGGCTTCGTCAACACGCTCTACCCGGGAGAGATCAGGGGCGAGAAGATCGAGGTCGACCTCGTGGCCCAGGAAGTCACCATCCTCGAACCGGTGATCCTGGCGCCCGGGGGGAGAAAGGTCCTCGAGGCGGATCGGGCGTTCCTGAAGACGGACCTCGCCCGCCTCCTGCGCAAGGACCTCGTCTTCGTGACCATCGAGATCGACAGGCCCCTCTTCTTGCTCGAGCTCGACGAGGACGGCTGGCTCACCATCGAGTCGGCCTTCGTGGAGAAGACCCCGGGTCCGGCCCCCGTCGACGTCCACATACGGCGGCTCGTCTCGAGAGGGGCCACCATTGAATACCGGGACGATCAGGCCGCACCCGTCGTGAGGCTCGACGACACGGACCTCGCCATGCAGGCATCCTTCGAGCGGGACTCCGTGCTGCACCTGTCTTCCCCCAGGACATCGCCGTCCCTCTTCGTCTCGGGGAGGCGCGTCTTCCTGGGAAGCGGCAAGGCCTCCTGCTCGATCATAAACGACAGGATCACCGGGATCGACGTGCACCTCACGTCAGGGTCCACCACGGCCGCCATGAAGGGGGCGGTCTCCGAGATGTCCCAAAAGGCGAAGCTCGACCTCGAGTTCACGGTGAACGGCGCCGCCTCGTACCTCGAGAACCTCTTCGGGACAGGCTGGGACCTGAAGGGGGCCGTGCAGGCCACCGTGAGGGCGAGCGGCGCATGGGACGAGCCGGACCTGGACATCAGCCTCGCAGGCCCGGTGGCCACGATCAAGGGTCGCGGCATCGGGCCGGTCTCGGCCCGCGGGAAGATCCACGAGCGGTTCCTGACCATCGACCACTTCTGTGTGCCCTTCGCCTCGGGCGACCTGAAGGCGCAAGGCTCTCTGGACTTGAGAGGGGTGTTCCCCGAGGGGCTCTTCGAGGGTGTCAAGGAAGAGGATGCGCTCGCCTACGAGCTCTCGGTCACCGGCACGAGCCTGAGCCTTCAGGAGATACCCGGCGTGCCGGAAGGGGTCACGGGCAGGCTGAGCCCGGTGGTGCGCATCAAGGGTTCCGGCGTGTCACCGTCGAAGAGAAGGGTCGAGGCCTCGTTCGATGCGGTCTGCCGTGCCCTGACCGCGCCGCCCTTGCTCTCCAGGGACGATGCGAGGGTGCGGGGCCGGGTCTCCTCCTCGGCAGGCCGCCTCACCATCGCGAAGCTCGAGGCGCAGGCCTCGGGCATCGAGGCCTCCCTCTCGGGTCTGATCGATCTCGCCGGCGCATCCATGGACGTCACCGGTCAAGTGTCCTCGCCGAAAAGCTCGACCCTGCTCAAGCGGATCGCGGGCGTCGACGGCTCGGGTGCATTGAGGTCTGGATTCAGGGCCGCAGGCCCCTTCAAGAGCCCAGAGATCGCGTTCGAGGCGTCGTTCTCGGGAGGAACCATAGGCGATGTGAGGCTCGGCGACGTATCGCTCAGGGGAAAGGTGACCCGGGCTTCCACGCTCGAGATAGAGGATCTCACCATCAGGAACGGGGGGTCGACCGTGGCCGCCAGCGGCACCGTCGGGCTGTTCGCCCCCTTCCCCAGGCTCGCGGGAGACCCGTCCCTGTCGCTGGAAGTGAGGCTTGACCACGCCGACCCCTCGAGCTTCGTGCCGGGTGTCCCGGTGAGCGGCGCCGTCGACGGGACCGCTGAGATCTCGGGGAGCGTACGGTCGCCCCGTGCAACGTTCGCGCTCGAGGGCTCGGACATGTCCGTCTCGGGTGTGGACCTGGGGAAGGCGGACGCGCGGGGCAACCTCGAGGGCGGCGTGCTCGAGGTGGAGGGCATGGGGCTCTCTCTGGGGGCCTCGAGGGTGGAGGCGTACGGCTCGGTGACCCTCCTCGACGCCCGGGGAAGGCTCCTGGCTGACCCCGGTCTCGCCATGAGCGCCAAGGGCACCGGCATCAGGCTCGAAGACCTCTGGGGAAAGGCGCAGGGGAGCGCCTCCTTCGACGCGACGATCACGGGCACCCTCGCACATCCCCAGGGGAGTGCATCGCTCACCTCCGGCAAGGTCACGATCATGGGCCAGGCGTTCACCTCGGCGGAGATCGCCCTTCGCGCCGACGGCGACATCGTGTGGCTGGACCGGGCCGTGCTGACCATAGCCCCCGGCGAGAACATAAACGCGAGGGGGTTCGTCACCATGGGCGGCGCCTACGAGTTTTCGCTCGGCACCCCAGGCATAGAGGCCCGACACATAGGCGCGCTCGGCCGTTACGAATCCCTCGGCGGGATCGTGTTCCTCACCGCGTCGGGAAAGGGCACGCTCGACAACCCCACCCTCTCGGGCAGGGTCTCGGCCGCCTCTTTGAAGTACGGCGACACACCATTGGAAGACATGACGTTCTCCTTCGACCTGTCCGACAAGATCCTCTCCATCCAGGGCGACTGGGACTTCCACGTGGACGCGAGGTACGATCTCGGGCGGGGCGTCCTCGAGGCCGAGGCGCTGTTCGCCGAGACCGAACTCGGCCAGCTGTTCGTCCTCGCGGGGAGGAAGGACTTTTCGGGCAGGCTCACGGGCCGCCTGTTCGCACGCGGCAACCCGGAAAGGCCCAGGGACATGGAGGCGACGGCGGAGATCTCCTCCGTGGACGTCTTCCACGAGGGCTCCCTCCTCGTCCAGGCGCGCGACGTGAACGCCGCCTACAGCAAGGGCCGGGTGAACCTGCCCCAGACGAGGGTCAGCCTCGCCCAGGGCGGCCTGATCGACATCCAGGCATCAGGGGATCCCACGCACTCGTTCGTGGTCGACCTGGACGGGGTGGTACCGCTCACGTCGCTGGGCCTGTTCGACGACGACTTCTGGGATGCGACGGGCTCGGTCCGCGTCCTTGCGCAGGTCGTCACCGCGGGATCGAAGGGGACCGTCAAGGGGACCGCCGGCCTCGAGGACCTCTCGTGGACCATCCCGGCCAACTCCCAGCGTATCCACAGCGTAAACGGAAAGATCCGCTTCGAGGGCGACCGGGTCTCGCTCGAGGACATCACGGGCCGCCTGGACACCGGGTCGTTCCAGCTGGGGGGCGTTGTCCTCCTGGACGGTCTCAGGCCGAAGACCGCGGAGGTGTTCTGCCAGGCGCGGGCCCTGCCCCTGGCCATCCCCGACACCATGGACCTCGTCATGGACCTGGAGGCATCCCTCGATTACGGGACTTCTTCGCCCAGGCTGTGGGCGGACGTCTCCCTCACGGACGGGGTGTACTACAGGGACGCACGGGTGGACCTGTTCTCGGGCGTCATCGGCAGGGTCCTCCTGAGGCAGAGGGAGGAGGAGCTGAAGGCCCCCAGGATCCCTCCCCCCTTGGCGTCGATCCCCCTCGAGGTGACCGTGAGACGAAGGGGGAACGTGAAGGTGGAGAACAACATCGCATCGTTGGACATAAACCCCGACCTGAAGATCGCCGGCACGCTCGGGCAGCCTGTCGTGAACGGCCGGATCACGGTCACCGAGGGGGTGGTGACCTTCCAGAACAACGATTTCGAGGTCACCAGGGGCCTCATCGACTTCCTCGACCCAAACCGCACGAGGCCCGTGGTGGACATCAGCGCGAACACCAGGGTCCGCGACTGGGAGATAACGATAGCGCTCGAGGGGAGGCTGGAAGAGCTTAAGTTCACCCTGAGTTCCAGGCCCGAGGAAGACCCCTCGGACATCCTCTCCCTCCTCGTCGTGGGCAAGACCTCGAGGGAGCTCGCCTCCCAGCAGTCGGGCCTCTCCGTCTCCCCCACGGGCATGATCGCGGAACTCCTCACGTCCACCTACGGCGGCCGGATCAAGAAGACCACCACGCTCGACATCCTCGAGTTCAAGGCCTCGGAGTTCGCGACCACCACCGGCGAGGAAAGCATGACCCTCCTCGTGGGCAAGGAACTCTCGAGGAGGCTGACGGTGAAGTACGAAATGACAACCAAGAACGCGGAGACCGTGCAGAAGGCGATCGCGGAATACAAGATCCTCGAGAACCTGCTCCTGGGGGGCTACCAGGGCACGGACGGCATATTCGGCGTGGACATCTTCTACAGGCGAAGGTTCCGGTGAGTCATGGGGGGCTCCATGCGGACAACGAGGACCAACCGCCCGGGCCTTGAGCGCCGAACCCGCCGTCGCCAAGGGGCCGCCCTCCCCCTCCTGTTCCTCGTCGCGGCGCTCCTGGCGTCGGTCCCGGCCACGTGCCGCGCCCAGGAAGCCGGGGCCGCCGACGAATACGCCGAGTTCACGGGCATGCCGGTCGTGCGGCTCGACATGGAGACGCGAGACTGCCCGTGGTGCACGGGCGACGTCGCCTCCCTCGCCCGAGACATCGTGCCGCTCAGGGAGCAAGACCCGTTCAGCCCCGAGCGCCTCAGGCAGAGCGTGGACGCGCTGAAGGCGAGCAGGCGCTATGAGCTGGTGGAGGTCGACGTGTCGCCGGAGCCGGGCGGCGTGGGGGTATCCTTCACGCTCAAGCCCGGTCTCGTGGTCAGGGACATCCGGGTGGAGGGGGAGTACCCGCTGTTCACGGGTGACATACTCAGGGCGATGAGCGTCTCGGTGGGGGACACCCTCATGTCGGGGGATCTCGAGGAACAGGAAAAACTCTTGACCGAGCTCTACAGGAAGGAGGGGTACGCGAGCCCAAAGGTCAGGGTGAAGGTGGAAAGACAGGAGGGCGCCACCGTGGTGATCGGCGTCCACATAGAACCCGGCAGGTACTACACCCTGGAATCGATCAAGATCAGGGGCAACGAGGCGCTCCTCGACGCGGAGATACTCTCGCGCATGCGCTCGTGGAGGCATTCGTTGTTCATCAGGGAATCAGGGAGGTTCAGGGAGGAAGAACTCGCCAGGGACGTGGCGGACCTCGTGGCCGTGTACCGCCAGAGGGGATACCCCGAGTGCACCATAGACCTGGAACTCCTAAGGGACGCGTCCAGCCGTTCGGTGCAGGCCCTGCTCAAGGTGTCCGAGGGGCCGAAGTACGAGGTGTCCATCACCGGCAACAGCCATTTCTGGGATTACACCCTGAGAAAGGACATCGTGATCTTCGACGAGGGGAACATCGGGAACAGGGGGCTCCGCAAGAGCGTGAGGAACATGCTCGCGCGCTACAGGGCCCAGGGGTACCTGCAGGCGAGGATAGACATCCTCGAGGAACGCCAGACGGCAGGCAGGCGCCGGGTGCGTTCCATCGAGTTCGCCGTCACCGAGGGCCCGAGGACGCTGGTGGAAAAAGTCGACTTCCCGGGCGCGACGGCGTTCAGGGAGGACGATCTCAGGGAGATGGTGGAGACGGGACGGCCGGGGCTGTTCCATGCCCCCGTGTACGACCCCGACCTCCTCGAGCGCGACATACAGGCCCTCCGCGCGTTCTACCTGAAGAACGGGTACACCCAGGTTTCCATAGAGCCCAAGACCTCCTTCAGGGATGACCGGACGGCCGTCTCGATATCCTTCCACATCGCCGAGGGGCCGAGGACCGTGGTGTCCTCCATCGACATCAAGGGCCTCACCGTGACGCCCCCGTCCAGGGTCGAGGCTTTCTTGAGCCTCAAGCAGGGCGGGCCGTTCGTGGAGGCGGTGCTCAAGGCCGACGAGGCGCTCATCTCGGAACTGGTCTCCGCCAGGGGCCGCCCCTACGTCAAGGTGAGCCCGCGGGTGACCATGTCCGAGGACAGGACATCGGCCAAAGTCGAGTTCGAGGTGGACGAGGGGCCGGAGGTCGTCATGGGGGCGATCTATTTCCAGGGCAACTTCACCACGCGCACGAGCGTGATACGCAGGGAGCTGAAGATGGAGCCCGGCCAGCTGTTCTCCCTCAGGGGCATGCTCGAGGGACAGAAGAGGGTCCGCGACATGCAGGCCTTCAACTCGGTGCAGTTCAGGACCCTGGGCATCAGGGAGCGCCTCGAGCGGGTGACGCTCCTCGTCGACGTGCAGGAGTCCGAGCCCTACTACTACCAGGGGGGTCTGGGCTACGTCACGGACAGGGGCGTCTACGCACACATCAAGGCGGGCGACCGGAACCTCTTCGGCCTGAACAAGCACCTGTGGACAGGGGGCGAGGTGAGCCAGACGGGCTACAAGGCGGAGACGGGCCTCACCCAGCAGCGCATCTTCGACGCAGCCGTGACGAACACCTCCACGCTGTCCTACGAACACGAAGAGGCGTTCAACCAGATCTTCGGCACCAGGACGCTGTCGGCGTCGACGATCTTCTCCTGGAAGCCCACCTCCCACCTCTCCACCTCCATCCAGGGACGCTACGAGTACAGGGACCAGTTCCTCCAGGAAGGCTCCGCCTCCATCCCGGAGGGTGATGAGGATGCCTACGAGCCCAGGGGCGTCCTCGTGGCGACCCCGGGGATCGTCAGGGACACGAGGGACTCGTTCGTGAGGCCGACGAGGGGCTCGTATTCCTCCTACTCGCTTGACGTCTCCAGGGGTTTCAGGTCCTCCCTGGACAATTTCCTCAGGCACACGGTGAACCTGAGGCTCTACTACGGCCCTCACGAGAGACTCACCTTCGCCTGGATGGGGAGGTACACCTACCTCGATCCCTACGGGAAAGTCAGCCGGATCCCCAAGGACCAGCTCGCCTACCTGGGAGGGACCATGAGCGTGCGCGGGTTCGACGAGAACATGCTCCGCTACGACTCGAAGGGAGACCCGGTAGGAGGCCGCCTGGCCGTGAACACGAGCGTCGAGGCGCGCATAGAGCTCACGGACACGTGGGAGACCGCCTTGTTCTTCGATGCGGGTACGGTCAGGATGCCTCTAGCCGACGACGCGGGCACGGACGACATCCGGTCCTCTGCCGGGACGGCCATGCGCTACCTCACGCCCATCGGCCCCATAGGCGTGATCTACGGCCACAAGCTCGACAGGAAGAGGGGCGAGGCCGCTGGCAGGTTCCACATCTCGGTCGGATACACCTTCTAGGGCGGCACTTAAGCGCGTGCATGCGCATGTGGGGGAAGCGGGTTCCACATCTCGGCCGGATACACCTTCCAGGGGCCGGGTCATAAGGGGACCGAGGGTTTGACAGGGACCTGCCCATGCAGAGGAACCGGGGGATCTCCAGCTCATGGTGGGTCCGCCCGCAGGATGCTCGCGCATGGGGGTGCGGCATATGCCTTCCCCGACGACATTGTCCCCTCCCCGCCGAATGCACGTGCATGGGTGTGCCGCCCTGTGGGCGATAGCGCCCGGCAGGGTCTCCAGCTGCTCGGCGGGCAGGCGCCGAGGGGCGCTGGGGCGGCCCTTGCCCGCCCGCGCCGACCGGGCGGACCGTATGCGCTCACCCGGTCGTTCTGGGGGCGTTCGTACGCGGCATGACCATCCCGCATCGATGCGAGGACGGGTTCGACCCCACGAGGATGCGGGGTTACGAGACGCGCGCTAGGCAGGCACCCTCGAACCCCGGGACCAACACGCGAACGAGCGACGTTTTCGCCCCGAGGGCCCTCAAGCATTCCCCAAGGTTCATGACAACTTTAGGGGGTTAGATCGTAACATTTTGAGGAGCAGTTTG
>ERZ795060.4132-NODE-4132-length-12571-cov-5.069431_pt1 | contig 12571 bp, 15 predicted proteins | sample MGYA00375144_ERZ795060 | MGnify/ENA primary metagenome ERZ795060 (study PRJEB30189, sample SAMN05720157) | activated sludge metagenome | isolation source: anaerobic digester from wastewater treatment plant | place: Japan | collected 2015-05-15 ... | reverse complement strand
ATATTTCTAAAAATTCATTATATAAATCAGTAAATATTGCAAAATTATTTTGTTCATCATATATAACATTTTTTATAATATTATTAATAATATTTTTTGAAAAATTTTGTATATCTTTTGATTTTTTTATAATTGAAATAATAGAAGCTTCGATATTATGATTATATAATAATTTATAATATAAGAGTCTTATGTATATTATATATTTATATTCATCAAATGAATTAATAGGAAATAAAAATTGTAATGATCGATTTGTTAAATATAATTTATCTGTATTAATTTTTAATTTTTTTAATTTATTAATTACATCTTTTTTTAATGTTTTACATTTTTTATAATTACTAGAAACATATAAAATTTTTTTATTATGTAAATCAACACTAATTACATATAAATTTGAGAAGTAATCATCTAAATAAAAAATATTCGATAATATTTCTGAATTTTTATCTGAAATATTCATTAAACGTATATCATTTTCTAAATTTGCTACCATAACATATACCTATTTTAATTTTCCTTCTTTTCGTAATTTGTCACATATAGTACATCCTCTAGGTAATTTATCTTGATTGCATTGTTCTGGATTTTCATAATTATGAAAAATAGCATCCCATTGTTCATCTGTTACATTACATTCCGTTTGAATATTCCATATTTCGCCGAAATCTTTAGATTGTCTATTATTTTGTTTTCTATTTTTTATTTCAGATTTTTCTGTTTGTTTAATTATATTCGCCATATTATATTTATTACTCCTTATTTATATAAAGCTATAATTGGGTCTAAATTTTTATTTTGTAGTAATAATTTTATATTTTGTAATAAAACATCTTTGTTATCCAATATACTCTCATATACTAACATATTACCATCGATTGCTTTAAAATAAATATTATTGTTAATAATATCTAAAAAATATGTTCTGTTCTTATGATATATATTATATCCATGTTGTTTTGCTCTATAATCTTGTAATTCATCAAATTTGATGTTACGTAATTTTTTTAAGCTATTTTCGAAATATAATAATAAATGTTTTAATCTTTCCTGCCCTTCAATTATAATTTTATAAACTTCGTCGTTTAAATCTTTAATACATTCATTGATAAAATTTGTTACTTGATATATATCATTTTTATTTTGTAATTGTAGTAATATTTTTAGATCATTAACTAAATATTCATTTGAATTATCATCTATTAAATATAATTTTTTTTTATCGTATATAAATGATAATAACCCACCGATCCAACACGATTCAAATCTATCGTAATAAAAAAATGGTAAACCGTTATTAATTAATTTAATATTTTTTATATTATTTTTTAATGAGTATTGTAAAAAATAATTATAATCTTCGGTATTATTATATTTTATGGCATTAAATAGACAAGATTTAATATTATCATTGTAAACTCTTATATTATTAATATAATTATATTTTCCAATTTTAGTTAAATTTATTTCTACATTATCAATAGTATATTTTAAATTATTAATATTATGAATATTTCTATATATCATATTAATAAAATTATTATATACTATTGTAAAATTAGTATAAAAAATATATTTATTATTAATAATATTTAATAGTGTATCAAATAATTTATTTTCATCTTGTTCTATTATCAATTTAATATTATCATATTGTATTGTATTATTTGAAAAAATAATATTATTAATTGATAAATTGTCGCTAAAATTACATAAATTTTTTAATTTATTATTGATAATTTGATATGAATTAGTAGACAATATATTTTTTAATTTTAATCCAGATCTAATTTTTGATATAATTTTATTGCATTCTATTAAATCATCAATATTTATAATTTTTTTATTTGGGAAATATTTTAAATATTCTAATAAATTATCGCTTAAATATTCATTTTTGTCACTATTTATTATTACAGGGTCAGGATAACGATAAAATATAAAATTGCCTAAATTTAAATAATTATAATATTTTGAATTACGTTTACAATATATTACATCTTCATCTGTTATAGCTATTTTCAGATTTTCTAATGTTAGTAATATTCCAATCTGTTGAATATTATTTTTATAATTGTAAGTATTATCAATATAATCGAAATTTTTAAATTGTAATTTTTTTAATACTGAAATAATATCACTGAGGCGAATAGATGACACCTCAGTGAAAACTCTACAATTATATGGTCTTAATTTTTCTAAATTTTGTTTAGAAAAATTATTATCAATAATATTATATATATCATCGATGTGGTTAAACACACGCTTATTTGATAAATTATATTTTTTATTTTTTATTTTTAAACGTAATATATAGCAAAAATTTAGAATATTTAGTATTTCATTAATTAATTTATCATAATCATCGTGTACTAATAAATAAAAATCTATAATTTCATTTGACAATGAAGATGATCTAATATAAATATTTATATATAATTGGTCATTATTTACTAATTTAATAATTTCATCTGGTATATTAGATTTTGTAATTGATTGAGATTCTACGGATAAAGCTATGTTTTTATCTTTATTAAATATATACAAACTATTGAATACCAGAATATGCTTACTTCCCTTATAATAATCAGATTCATATCGTTCTTGTAAAAAATCTAAATTCTTTTTAGAAAATCCTAAGTCATATATTTTATTTATTACATAAATATTTTCTTTTCTCATTGTTTCCATTGATTTGTTTTAGTTTAAATCACAAGCTAAAATTACTAAATAATTATTTTTATCTGGATATGCATAAATATAATTATTTATTAAATCTCCTAAAGTTTTAACTTTATAATAATCCATAACTTTTGCTAGGGTACAAGTTGGAATAATTTCATTTTCATTTATATTGGAAAGCCACATACCTTGTATACGTATATTACCTTTTGAATCTTGTACCCAAGCATCAGTTATATAAAATGTTTGTTTTGTTATTTCATCATATGTAATTAATTTTACTTTTTTACTGACTTGATCATTTTTTACTATATGTTCTTCAGCAATATCTTTAACTAATAATTTTCTTTTATTATCTCCTTTACTAATATTATATATTTTCATTTTAATTTTGATTAGTTAGCATTTACTCCAAAAGCAGGATAAACAAGTTTTACAACCTTCTTTATATACTAAAGTTTTTCCACATTCTGGGCATTTTTCTGATTTTACTTTTGTATTATCTTTAATAAATTTAGAAAGTAATTTTTTTAGATGAAATATTAAACTCGATATCTCTATATCAAATTTATCTAATACATCGATTATATCAACAATTGGAACATTATGCCTTAATGCCATACCTATAATACGAGCAATTTTTGTAACATTTTTTTGATGTGCATATTTTTCAATTTGTTCGGAAATTAAATTTTTATCTATACCTTTTTCAATTAATAATTTTTCCATTGCTTGTATAAATTCAGTAGTTACTTCATTCCCTTCATTATTATTTGAATGAATAAATATTGCAAAAGGTTTTTGATAAAATTTATCTGCGAAAGCAATATTAATATACCATTTCTTTTTATTTTTATCTTTTATTTTATATCCTTTTGAATAGTATTCCGTAGGTAATTTTAATACGTTTTTAATAATATTATCTCCAGCTTCATTAAATAACTGTTCCAACTCATTTTGTATTATTTCATTTTTCATTTTTTCTTCGAGAACAACAGTCATAGTTCCACTTCTATAAGATGTAATACCCTTTATACCATTTTTCCACGCATCCATATATAAATTTTTAAATTTTTCAAATGGATAATTATTTGGTATATTAACAGTTTTGGATATACTTTGGTCTGTATAATGTGCGATAATATTTAGGACTTGTATATGATCTTGAACTGTTAAATCATTAGTAGAAGCGAAACTATTTTGTTGTAGTAGTATATCTAGAGTATCTTTTGGATAAAATGCTTTAGCAAATTTCCAACCATAGTCAATTACATTAATTGATTTAGTTAATCCTCTATTTTTGTCATATTCATATAATTCATTATTAAATGTTCCAAATAGTATTTGTTCATTTCCACGATATTTAAATTTTAAATGTTCCGTTTCATAAAATTCATTTTTTAATATATCGGGAAATTTAAATCCTAATTTTTTTAAATTTTTTAATTCGTCTTCTGGAACAATCGACCATCTAATGTATTCACGAGAAAATACAGGTTCTATTCCACCCGATACCACCCCCGCATAAATAGAAGTATTACCGTTTGGTGCATTCATACTTCGATGGCTATTACGCATATGTCCTATATCTTGAATTAATTTTTTTATTTCTGGTGTAATATTTAAATTTTTCCACCATTTAGAATTGAAATATTTTTCTTTATCGAATAATAAGAAATCTCCTTTTTCTTTACCCAATTCTGCAGACGCTAATAATTCTGCTTCACATTTACATTTGTATATGTCCTCAATTAGGCTGAGGGATTCTTTTGATCCATAGCGTATTCCGAACATCATTAGCAGGGAACCGAGTCCCATATTTCCTAATCCGATTCGTCGTTTTTCTTTAATTATCTTTTTATATTCAGGTAATGGGACATTAGAAATATCACATATATTATCTAAAAATCTAATTGCAATTTTTACTGTTGTAGCATAATTATCAAAATCAAATATAAGTTTATCATCTTTGATTTTAACAAATTTTGTTAAATTAATTGAACCTAAACAACAAACTGATGTAGGCATTGGGATTTCGCCGCATGGGTTTGTTGTAAATATTTTTTCACAATAATATAGAGGATTTAGTTCATTAACATTATCTAAGAAGATTACACCAGGTTCGTTTCTATTATAAGTCGATTCCATAATAAGATTCCATAAATCGCGTGCTTTAACTGTTTCGTATATTTTAATCGGATATCCTTTTTCTTTCCAATTATAAATATCCCCATCCCACTCAGCCTTATATTTTTCGAATGTTGTGTCTGGAAATACTAAGTCCCATTTTTCATTATTTATAACTGCATTTATGAAATCTTTATATATACCTACAGATAAATTAAATTTCGTTAATTTATTTGGGGTTTGTTTTATTGTTATAAAATCTTTTATATCGGGTCCCCAAACAGGATAGCAAGCTAACATTGCACCTTTTCTAATTTTCTTTTTTTCATTTTTATTTTCATCAACTTTTATGATTGAACCCGCTGTAATTATTTCAGACATTTTATCCCATAATTCTAAAAATTTAACAACTCCTGGGGTTCTGGCACCAATTCCATTTATATATGAGCCTTTTGGTCTTAACCATCCAACATATATACCTAATCCACCTTCAGTACGTAATATAACACTACTATTTTTTAACATTTCCATTATACCTTCCATACTATCTATATCATATATTTCTTTTGGAGTTGGATTGTATACGAAACAATTATATAATGTGGTATTATCTCTACCTTCAACTCCCAAATTCGCCATAATACGTCCACCAGGTATAAATTTAAAATCTGATAAAATAGAATAAAATTGATCTTCAATTTTTTTACGTTTATCGGATTTTTCAACAAGTGCGCATGAGGAAGCTAACCGTCGCCAAGTATCTTCTATATAATTTTCATTGGGAGCTTTATAATTTAGCTCCCAAATTTCCTTTGAAAAATTATCCATTTGTATTTGTTCCATTTTTTGACTTGATTAATTTAATTATAAATTCCCCTCTATATGAATCAATTATTTCAATATTTTTTACAAAATCTTTTTCTTTTTCTACAAAATCATTGCAAGCTTGTTTTACTTCATTTATAAAAATATAATCATCAACTAGAATTATCCCATTTTCATTTAATGAATTCATAGCAAGATATAAATCGTGTAAACATCCATTATAATAATGATTTCCATCAATATGGAAAAAATCAACTTTATAATTATTTGGAAGCCGATCGATAGTTTGTGAATCCCTTTCTATTAAAATAATTTCTGTATCAGGAAAAAAATATGTTAATAATGTATCAACATATGGGAAAGTATCTTCAGATACTCCCCCATGTCCAGCACCTGGATAATCTACACCAATATATCTTTTTATATTATTATTATATAAAAATGCATGTGCTGAATAACCATAACGTACCCCAATTTCCGCAATAGTGGATGGTTTATATTTTTTTACGATAGTATTTTTTATCGTATAATATTTATAAAAATTATCTAAATCATTATGATAATAACTATCATCGGATTTTAAAATTTTCGTTTTCCAAATATTAAAATCAACGTACTCGTTCATTATTATTCTTCCATTCTTTTATAAATAGCAGATAAAATATTTGATTCAAATTTATTTATAGGTTTTCTTATTAAATCTTCAAAATTACTATGGATTAAACATTTATAATTCATTTTATTCATAAATTTGTCTAATAAAAATCTATTAAAATGATACAAATGTTCACCATATTTTCTATGTTTCCATTCGATAAATTTTTTATAATCTACATCATATGTATTATTATATATATTTTTTATTGCGTTACATTCTGGTATAGAGATAATAATATATTTTGGGTACATCACGTTAATTATATGTTCGGGACATACTGTATGTTCTAAACTATCAAAAAAAGTAACTATGCGAAAATGTTTTTTTGGATAATTTATATCAGCAATTTTTTTAGCTTTAATTTTATGATCATTAATGTCATATCCAACTGCATTACAATATTTATTTGCTATAGTTAAAAATGTTCCACTGCCACACCCAAAATCTAATAAACGATCGACAGGATTTATAGTTATATAAGAATTAATAAATTCCCACCTAAGTTTATTTAATTTTTTTGCTTTAAATAATTTTATTATATCTTTTTCATAATTATTTCTAATATAATCAGAATTATATTTGACATTTATTTCTAATTTTTTTTGGCAAATATAATTTGTATCTGCAATATAATATTTATTAAAAATATCTTTATATATCGTTATGTCTTCCATTTAATTCAATAGTTGTTTAAAATTATTAAAATCATTAATTGTATATTTATCGAGAAAATTATGTACTGTTAAACCATTATCAATACCGAAAGCCCATTGTGTTTTGTTTTTAATATGATCGCGATATGCTACATCAGAGTATAATAATAACATTGGCTTTTGTGTTGCCCAGCCAAGTATACTAAAAGAACTATGTGTACATATCATACCGACGGAATAATTTAATAAAATAGCAGTTCCTGGTACTGATAATCTATCAACTGCATTTATTATCCTATCGTTATTAATGTCTATATTTTCTATTTCTTTATCATTTCTTATGTAATTGCGGCCTACTAAAATTATATTATAATCAGTTTCATTTAAAATAGTTTCAATTATATTGTTTATTAAATTATTGTTAAATCTCCTATTATTTTCTCCTGCAAACGGATGAAAAAATATAAATTTTTTGTTTACAATTGGTAGTAAAAAATTAATGTCAGATTGATTTGGATAAAGTACTAATGATGAATCTTTTTCTGGTAAATTATTTAAAGAACCAGATGGTGGTAAATTATGTTTAGACCTATATTTTTCATCATCTTGTACACCCCAATAATCTAAATAATCCACCCTAAATTGATTACGTTTAGGATGAAATGAAAATAATTCATGTACAAATGGATTATGGCAGATTGTAACGATATGAGCAGTATCATCTGGTTCCATATCTCTTAATACATTATAAGAACCTCTATATATCATTTGCATAAAAATATCGCCCAATCCACCACCATATTCAATATAATAGTGCATTAATATCCAGAGCTCCCAAAACCTTTTTTACCACGTTCAGTATCATCTAATTCATCTACTTGAATGAATTCAACGTCTGGGATTTTATGTATAATCATTTGAGCTAATTTCATTTCAGGTGATAAAAATATAGATTCATGGCTGTCATTTTCAAATATCATTTTTACTTCACCGGTATATCCAGAATCTATAATACCTGCTTTTAATTTTAATGGGGTATTAATACTTACTCCACTACGTTCGGCTAATTGTACATAGTAACCAGGTGGAACTTGTATAAAAACACCTGTTGGTACTGATGCAATTTGATGTGGTTTTATCTCAATAGTATTAATATTTTTTGCTGAATATAAATCCCAACCTGCATCTGTATCATGTGCTTTTGTTGGCATTATCCCATTTTCATTTAATTTGATTTTTATTATTGTTTTGCTCATCTAACACCTCGATTAATTTTATAATATATTTAATATTGTTTACATTTATTAATATACCTTCAGCCCCATTTGGCCCCATTCCATATTTTATTATTAATTGTTTATCTTCTTTTTTTTCTTTATTAAAGAATTTTAAATATAAGCTATCTTCAATAATAGCGTCAATGCGCCCTATTAGCGCACTATCATCAGTGACTATTTGTACAATATCTCCAATTTTATAAAACTGTTCTATAGATTTATAATTCATGTTTTATTTCATTGATTTTTTCTAAATATAAATTTATTGGTGTTAACCATCGTGTGTTAAAATCTTTTATTGGTATAGATTTTCTTCTTGAATCAACATCGCAATATTTTTCAATTAAAGTTATTGGTGTTATAAATACTTCATCAATATAAAGTTTTTTCATATGTATCATAAAAAATGCTATTCCATTTAAATCTTTAACAAATCGTAAATAATTTAATTGATGTTGATGAATATTACTTATAGGGAAGCTGGTTTTACTCTGGCATTCTTTTGCATCAAAAGCAATAAAAAGCCCACCACTTATTAAACCAGTATAATCTACTGTTGAGGATTGTGCAATTAATCCCTTATCAGTAATATTAAATGGAACTGGTACTTTAGTAATTAAGGCTTTTTTTTCCTCCCTGTATTTTAAATGTAATTTATTTAGTTTCTTCTCCAGCTCGTTCGTTTTGTATATTTTCATCGTATATCGCCTCATGTTCGCATAATGCACAATAATAACCTGGATTTTCTTCCCTTGTTGAACCGAGAATTTCTATAAATTTTTCATCTGCAGTTATTTTATATTTTAAAATATCAAATGATATAAATTCTCTATCTGGTGACGGATGTTTATGTGCCACACATTCAGGATTTGTACATATTAGCATTTTATACCTCTTAAATTAAAAAGGGGCAAATTTTTGCCCCTCGAATATTAGTTTAATATTGATTTCTTTTTAGCGGTTTCTGGAATAGGTGCGCTAAATGGATTTGTTTGGTTTAGGATAAATTTTTCTTCGTCTGATAATGCACAAATTGATTTTGTTTCATTTATTTGTTTTCCTTCAAATAATTTCACATCTGCATAAACGCTACATATTTTATCTTTTAATTCATTGCAAATTTGTTCAATAGTAACATTATCAGATTCTACTAATGGGCTATTTACTGCTGATAATAAATTTAATAGAAAAATTGCAGACTTATCTGTATTGAGAGAAATTCTATGCCATAATTTTCGATTTTTATATTCTCCAGTTAAAATAGTAAATTCAATTGATAACATTGGAGTATTTGTATTTTTAGATTTTTTTTGTTCTACTTGTGTCATCTTAACGATATATCGATTAGCTGGTACTGCGGATAAAGTATTTTCTTCTTTTGCTTTTTTAAAATTAAATATCATATATTATACTCCTTTTAATTCGTTTAATAATAATTTAGCTTCATCGTCTTTTAAATCTAATAAACTATCAACACTATAATCTTCTTGTATTTTAGCCATAATTTTATCTTCGTCAATCCCTAGTGCTAGAATTTCTTCTAATGTCTCAGCTGTTATTCCGGCCGTTTTAATTTTATTTCCTTTAAATTCTATGACTTTTGTACGTCCTTTATTTAATTCTAAATTTATTTGTTGATTTATAATTACCGGTTCTCTCATTAAGTCTTCGATTCCTATTTTTTCTGCAAGTGTTTGATATGAATATTCAAATATTTCATTTATTTTACCTAATGTATTTGTTCTATCTTTAATAATTTTTGCTAAAAATTTATCTTGTCCACGTTCTAGTTCTAATACCGTATCAAACCAATGTTCTATATCTTTAGGGCCATCTGGCCTTGATCCCGTTACTTGCATAAATTGCCCTTCAGCATATTTTGGTTTTATTCTGCATGTTACAATTATATTCATATCTAAAGCAAGTAACTTATCAACAATATTTCTGCATTCAGAGTTAATAAATCTATAATCATTGGGTTGGATTACATAATCAGGTTTTCCTAATTTAATTTTTTGTTTTGATTCGTAATTATTAATAATTTTATCATATAAAACAGAAAATGAATCTATAACAATTGTTTTAATATTTCCTGGATTATTTATTAATTCATCTAAAGCACTTTTAACTACGATTGGGTCATTTGTTTGTATTCTATAGAATTTTTTATATTTTCCATAATGATCTGTACCTTTTTCAGTATCAATTATAGCTACATCTGGAAAACTTAAAGCTGTAATAGTTTTTCCTGAACCAGCTGGGCCATAAACTAACATTTTTAATCTACTAGCAACTGGTTCTGCTAATGCAAATAAACTCATTTAAATTTTTGATTGGTTATTTAATAAATATATTATACTGATAATTTTTTATTCTTTTATAACATTCATATGTTGCTTTTACATCTCTTAAGCAATATTCTTTTATTAACTTAATTTTTCCTTCTATATAATTTAGAAAAACACTATCTGCTTTTACATCTCCATTTTTAGGAGATTCAATATTTAAAAAATCACATAATTGATCTAATGTGCCAATTGCATATGTATTAAAATTCCCCATAATATATTTTACATCAAAGTGTGGATATGTACTATATTTTCTGAGATTAAGAAAATTATTATTTGTTGGTTTTATATTATGGTACATTGAACGTTTTATAATAAACGGCACATCAAATTGTAAACCATTAAATGAAACAAATGTACCATTAAATCCATCTATTATATTCCAAAATTTCGATAATATATCAAATTCATTTCCATCTAATGCGATTAATTCTTCTCGTTTATTATCTGTTATATATATTCCTATAACTACAATTTCTCCTAAATAAGGATTTACACTTTTTACGAGTATTTCTAAATCATTCAATTCCTCCTCTGATAATTCTTTTTCTCCATATTTTTTAGTTTTAGTTTCTGTAAATTCCTTATTGAATAGATCTTGTTGTGCAGCAGTAAATTGTTTTTGCCACGGTATCGTTTCAATATCAAACGTTATACTAATGTCCATTAATATTAATCCTCTCAAATGGTTCAGTTATTATTTTAATTTTTTCATAATATGTTTCAGGTAATAATTCCTTAATTCGTTTTTGCAATTGATCGGGAGAATTAGTATTTCGACTTAGATGACCTAATAGAATTAACTTAGTATTTTCTATATCTAAAGTTTTTATATATTCTAATGTCTGTTGATTACTTAAGTGTCCTAAAGGACTTCTTATACGTTCTTTTAATATATCATCATATCCATCATATGTTAATATTAATTCTTCATCATAGTCACTTTCAAAAAAATATATATTAGCATCAGCAATACTTGTTTTTATCAATTTAGTTATTATACCCGTATCAGTTACAAAAGCAAATTTGTCGTTTGAGGACAATTCAGTTATTTTAAATCCCAAACTATCATGACTATCGTGTTTTGTACTAAATGAAAATATTTTGAATTCTTTTGTTAATATTTCATCGCCTCCTTTAATTATATTTATTTTACAATTATTAAATAGTGATTTTTTTGTTTCATACGCAAATTCAGAAAGATAAATATCACATTTAAATTTACGTCCTATAACACCAGCTCCTGAAATATGATCTTGATGTGAATGAGTAATAAATAATTTATCTACTTTATCAATATCAGAATATATTTCTTTTATTTTTTTATACGTCACACCACAATCAATCATTATAGTTTCTTTATCTCCAATTACCAATAAACTATTACCAGAACTGCTGCTAAATAATGGATGTATAACCATTCATTTAACTTACTCCTTATTTTTTTGTCTTCGTATTTCATCACAGATAAAATTACAATACATCCCGCATAATAATTTATTATCTGGGGTCTTTTCTTCTGATTTATTTAATATTGATGTCCACGTTTCAAACAAATGTATTAAATTTAAAGGACATTTTATAGAACAGATATTGTTTATTTCATCTTTTAAATCTTTTGATGAATTTTTAAATTCTCCTAGTATAATGCCAGTCTGTAAATATTTATTAGCATATTTATATACTAATGAAATAGGTTGATCTGTATATAATGTAAGTAATTTTATTAGTTCGTTATTATTAATTCTAATTCGAATATTATCTGGATTAATATTTTTTAATTCATCATTAACTATATTACGAAAATCTTCGTAATAATTTATAATTTTTTTATTTGTTGAATTATTTTTAATAATTCCATGTGAATCGGCGATACGTAAATCAATTAGTGTGTGAATATATTTCGGGTCAACTTTAAATATTAATTTTTGTATATTTTTACTATCAGTTAAAAATGCATTAAACATATGATTACGAATTAGAATTAATATTTCATTA
>ERZ795060.4131-NODE-4131-length-12572-cov-4.392666_pt1 | contig 12572 bp, 6 predicted proteins | sample MGYA00375144_ERZ795060 | MGnify/ENA primary metagenome ERZ795060 (study PRJEB30189, sample SAMN05720157) | activated sludge metagenome | isolation source: anaerobic digester from wastewater treatment plant | place: Japan | collected 2015-05-15 ... | reverse complement strand
AGCTATTTTCGCTGCTATTTTTGCAATTGGGTACCCTGTTGCTTTTGATGCAAGGGCACTGGAACGAGAGACGCGAGGATTCATTTCTATTATAAACATTTTGCCATTTTCAGGGTTCAATGCAAATTGAACATTTGAACCTCCTGTTGCTACTCCGATTTCTCGTAATACAGCGATTGCAGCGTCTCTCATTTTTTGATATTCCCGATCTGTAAGAGTTTGGGCTGGTGCTACGGTAATACTGTCTCCAGTATGTATTCCCATTGGATCGAGATTTTCGATTGAGCATACTATAACGCAATTATCCTTGTGATCGCGCATTACTTCGAGTTCAAATTCTTTCCAACCGATCACAGATTCTTCTATTAAAACTTCTTTATTGGGACTATTAAATAGCCCTCTTTGCACTATTTCTTCGAAGGAGGGGTCGTCATAAGCTATTCCGCCGCCTGTGCCTCCGAGTGTAAAACCGGGTCTTATAATTAGCGGGTATGAATTGAAAGAATCTCTTATTTTGCAGGCTTCTTTGTATGAATTGGCTGAAGCACTGCGAGGAAATTCGAGGCCAATATTTTTCATTGCCTTTTTGAAGAGGTCTCTATTTTCAGCTTTTCTAATTACTTCAGCCTGAGCTCCGATCATTTCCACATTGTATTTTTGTAAGATTCCATTGTCATAGAGAGTCATTGCCAGATTCAGTGCCGTTTGTCCGCCAAGTGTGGGGAGTAATGCGTCTGGTCTTTCTTTATCTATGATGGCTGTCAGGTGTTGTAGATCCAATGGTTCTATATAGGTTCTATCGGCGAATTCAGGATCTGTCATTATTGTTGCAGGGTTACTATTTACGAGGATAACAGAATATCCTTCTTCTTTGAGCGCTTTACATGCCTGGACACCGGAATAGTCAAACTCACAGGCCTGTCCGATGACTATTGGTCCGGAGCCTATGAGCATAATTTTTTTTATATCAGTTCTTTTAGGCATTGTTTATTCCTTAAGTTTATTTTTACAAGAAAGGGCTGTCTTTATAAAATCCCTGAAAAGAGGGTGTGCTTTAAGTGGAGTTGACTGAAATTCTGGGTGAAATTGACATGCTACAAACCATGGATGGTCTTTTAATTCGACTATTTCAACGAGTTTTTCATCTGGAGAGGTTCCTACGATTTTGAGGCCATTTTTTTCCATGATATCTCTATATGAGTTATTTAGTTCATATCTATGCCTGTGGCGTTCGTGGATTATATCGGTAGTATATATTTTTGCTGCAAGGGATTCTTTTTTGAGTATGCAAGGATAAGCTCCAAGTCTCATTGTTCCGCCTTTTTGCTTTACGTTGTTCTGAGATTCCATGATGTGTATTACTGGATATTTTGTGTTTTTATCGAATTCACTGCTATTTGCGCCCTGTAAATTACATTTATTTCTTGCAAATTCAATTACGGCACATTGCATTCCGAGGCAAATACCGAAGAAAGGGATTTTATTTTCTCTTGCGAATTTAGCAGCAGCAATTTTTCCTTCGATTCCTCTATCTCCGAAACCTCCCGGAATAAGAATTCCATCACAGTCGGATAGGAAATTTTCTGCTCCCTTTTTTTCTATGTCTTCTGATTCAATCATTGCAATGGATAGTGCTGTATTGTTTGCAATTGCCCCATGGGTTAGTGCTTCATATATGCTTTTATATGAGTCACGGAGACTTATATATTTTCCTACAACTGCGATTTTAACGTTGCTATTTTTGGGATGAATTAGTTTTCTGAGCATTTCCATCCAATCGTCCATTTGTATTTGATTTACCTTGAGCTTGAGCATTTTGAGACAATGGAGATCGAGTTGTTGCTTCATTAACTCAACGGGGACTTCGTATATTGAGTTGTCTACGTCTTTTTCTTCGAATACCAATTTTTTATCTACGTTGCAGAAAAGAGCGAGTTTTTCCTTGTGTTCTTTTGTCATGTGTTTTTCTGTTCTGCATATTAAAATATCCGGGAAAATTCCTATTGACCTAAGTATTCCCACACTTTGTTGGGATGGTTTTGTTTTCATTTCACCAGCAGCTTTTATGAAAGGAACAAGAGTTATATGTATAAATAGTGAATTATTTTTTCCGACGTCTTGCCGGAATTGTCTTATTGCTTCGAGAAATGGCAGTGACTCTATATCTCCTGCAGTTCCTCCGATTTCTGTGATAACTATATCGACATCATCTTTAACGATGGATTTGATGCAGTTTTTTATTTCATCAGTAATATGCGGGATTACCTGAACTGTTTTTCCGAGGTATTCACCTTTTCTTTCGCGCATGATTACATTGCTATAAATTTTTCCTGTTGTATAATTTGATTCACGAGAGCATAAGGTTTCTGAAAAGCGTTCATAATGTCCGAGGTCGAGATCAGTTTCTGCTCCATCTACAGTTACGTAGACTTCACCGTGTTGATATGGAGACATTGTTCCGGGGTCTACATTAAGATATGGGTCAAGTTTTTGTAATTTTACCTTATATCCTCTGCGTTTAAGAAGTAATGCTATTGATGCTGCTGTAAGGCCTTTTCCAAGAGAAGAAATTACTCCACCTGTAATAAATATGAATTTTGTTTGTTTTTTCAAATATCGCTCCTCAGGAAATTTTTATGATTATTCATGATGGTGTATAAGTGAATTTTTTTCGAGTTCATTTTTCTGGTGAGCACCTTCTATTGAGATTGGATATTCACCTGTAAAGCAGGCAGTACAGAAATCTTTCGTTGCAAACGGCGCGAGAAGACCATCTACACTTAGATAACCTAATGAGTCAGCCTGTATAAATTCTTTTATTTCATCTACGCTCTTATTTCCGGCGATTAATTCTTCTTTTGTTGGAAAATCAATGCCAAAGAAACATGGATGAGCTGAAGGGGGACAGGAAATTCTTACGTGGACTTCTTTTGCGCCTGCAGAACGTAGCATTGCGACTCTTTTTTTTACGGTATTTCCTCTTACAATAGAGTCATCTACTATAATTATACGTTTTCCTTTTACTACTTCTTTGAGGATTGCAAGTTTTAAATCTATTCCTTTGCTACGTTCTCCCTGTGATGGCATTATGAAAGTTCTACCGATATAATGATTACGTATGAATCCAAAATCCAGGGGGATTCCACTTTGTTTTGCGAATCCGAGTGCTGCAGAATTTCCACTATCAGGCACAGGAATTACAATATCAGCATTTGCTGGATGTTCCTTCGCCAGACGCATGCCATACTGCACTCTAATTTCATGAACATTTTTTCCGAAAACAACGCTATCTGGTCTGGCAAAGTAAACGATTTCAAATATACATTGTGAAAGCTTTGAGTTTTTATTTGTTGAAAAGAAAGTTGAACTGAGTCCATTTTCGTCTATTTTGATTAATTCTCCTGGAAGGACATCTCTTACAAAGTCAGCACCGAGCTGGTTTATAGCGCAAGTTTCACTTGAAATTATCCATGAATTATCAATTTTTCCTATTGATAAAGGACGAAAACCATTTGGATCTCTGGCCGCAAAAATCTGGGATTTATTCATCAATAGGAAGCAGAAAGCGCCTTTTAGAACGGAGAGCGCCCTCTCTATGCGATTCGCTTTGATTCTGAATTCTGGATCAGAAAGAAGATGAACAAGTATTTCACTATCAGTACTCGTTTGAAAGATAGCGCCTTCATACTGATATTTTGCTCTTAATTCAGCGGCATTTACAAGATTTCCATTATGTGCAACTGCCCAGATACCATCTGCGCACTCAGCTACAAGTGGCTGGATATTTTGGATCCTGCTTGAGCCTGTTGTTGAGTAACGAACATGCCCGATGCCTAAATGTCCTGTCAGATTGGAAATATTCTTCCTGTTAAAGACATCATTAACCAGTCCGTGTCCTTTCACAGAGTTAATCTTTTCTCCGTCACTTATTACCATTCCGGCACTTTCTTGACCGCGATGTTGAAGAGAGAAAAGACCTTTAAAAATTAATGATGAAGCATCTTTATTTCCAAAAATTGCAAACAGGCCACACTCTTCTTTTGGGTGGTCTGAGTTTATTATCATTTTTCCTCCAGGTATTTTATGACTGATTTTGCGCTTTTTAGACCGTCGGCAATAGCTCTGACAACAAGGGAAGCTCCCTGGGTCATATCGCCGGCTACAAATACGCCTTGAACACTAGTCATGTTCCCGGGGGTACGAACTATAAACCCTTTTTTATCAAGTTCAAGTCCAAGTTCTTCAACATATATATTTTTTCCTGGTCCTATGAATCCCATTGCCAGTAATATTAAATCGGAATTCATTACGAATTCGGAGTTTGGAATTTCTTCTGATATCCACTGACCATTTTCATTTTTTTTCCAATTCAACTTTACAGCGTGTATTTTCTTTACGTTGCCGTTTTCATCTCCTACGATTTTTTCGTTAATACTCCCCAGAGCCTCTTTCCACCTTCCTTATGACTGCTGGATTCTCTAAGAATTAGAGGCCATTCTGGCCATGGTGTTTCTGGTGGGCGGGTTTTTGGAGGTTCAGGTAAAATTTCTATTTGGGTTACGGATTTTGCCCCCTGTCTTAAGGCTGTCCCGACGCAGTCTGCGCCTGTGTCTCCACCGCCAATGACAATGACATTTTTATTTTTTGCGCTTATGACTTTATCTTCAGGGATAATTTCTCCATCCAATATGCGAGTTTGTTGAATAAGGTAAGGCATAGCGAAGAAAATCCCTTTTAGTTCTTTACCTGGAACATCCAGACCTCTGGGTTGGCGAGCTCCTCCGGCGAGTATTACAGCATCGAATCTTGTATGTATATATCTTGCTGAAATGTCTTTACCTACTTCGACATTTGTTTCGAATATTATACCACTTTGTTCCATTAACTTTATTCTTCTGTCAACGATTCCCTTTTCAAGTTTGAAATTCGGTATTCCGTATCTGAGAATTCCGCCTGGTTTAGGTGCGTTTTCATATACTGTTACTTCATAGCCGTGTTTATTAAGATAATATGCTGCAGCCAAACCTGCTGGACCTGATCCTATAATTGCCACTTTTTTATCTTTTTTATTTTCAACTTTTTTTTCATTGAGATAGAATCCGTATTCAAAGGCTTTTTCAGCTACTGCCAATTCTATCTGTCTTATTGTTACAGGTTCACCGTTTAATCCTGCTACGCATGACGCTTCGCATGGGGCAGGGCATATTCTGCCCGTGAATTCTGGAAAAGGGTTAGTGGTAGAGATTATTTGCCATGCCTCTTTCCAACGACCGTTAGATATATGTTCATTGACCTCTGGTATTGTATTGGTAAGAGGACAACCATAGCCATGACAGAATGGCACTCCGCAGTCCATACACCGCATAGCCTGGATTTTAATTTCATCTTCAGTTAATCTTATTTCAACCGGGTTAAAATCATTGATTCTTTCTTTTACTGGTCTATACGAGGGATTTTTTCTATTTATTTCGAGAAAAGCTCTTTCTTTATTCATCTTCAAGCTCCTTTCTTTCAACTGCGAGGTCATCTTCACTCATCATTCCAAGGACTTTTCTGTATTCCATTGGAAATACTTTTATAAAATAAGGTATTGCACCTTCCCAATTATCCAAAATTTGTTTTGCTTTTTGGCTTCCTGTATAAAAGAAATGTTCTTCTATCATTTTCTTTAGCTCCTTTATGTCGTCTTGATTTTTTAATAATTCGAGATCTACTGTTTTGAGATTGCAACGGTCATCAAAAAGCCCCGTATCATCATAGACATATGCGATTCCACCACTCATTCCAGCGGCAAAGTTTACACCTGTTTTACCAAGAATTACTACTCTTCCTCTTGTCATATATTCACATCCATGATCGCCTACACCTTCTACGACAGCATAAGCACCACTATTTCTAATGGCAAATCGTTCTCCAGCCTGCCCATTTATAAATATTTTGCCTCCTGTTGCTCCATACAATATTACATTACCGGCAATTATGTTATCTTCCGCTTTGTATTTTATTCCCTTTGGAGGTTTTATAATAATTTTTCCGCCAGAAAGACCCTTTCCAACATAATCATTTGCATCTCCTTCGAGGAAGAGGGTTACTCCTTTGCTAAGAAATGCACCAAAACTTTGTCCAGCTGATCCTTTGAAATTAATTGTAATCGTATCATGAGGTAAGCCATCTAAGCCATATAATTTTGCAATTTTTCCGGATATCATAGTTCCTACAGTTCTATGAATATTCTTTATCTCCGCATCGATTGTAATTTTTTCTCTTTTTTCTATTGCTGGTTCTATTTTTTTAAGTAATTCTAAATCGAGAGCATTGTCAAGTCCATGATCTTGTTTTATTGTACATCTGACGTGTTCTGGTGGTGCGCTGATTCTCTGTAGTATTCCGGATAAATCAACTCCTTTTGCCTTCCAGAAGGAGATAGCATCATTCATTTCGATAAGATCATTTCTACCAATCAATTCGTCAACTTTTCGGATTCCGAGCTTAGCCATATATTCCCTCAATTCTTCAGCAATCATCATAAAGTAGTTCTGGATAAATTCTGGTTTTCCTGAAAACCTTTTTCTTAATTCAGGATCTTGAGTCGCTACGCCGACGGGACAGGTGTTATTGTGGCACTTTCTCATCATAACACAACCACATACAATTAGAGCAGAAGTTGCAAAACCGTATTCCTCTGCCCCCAATAGAGCTGCAATTAAGACATCTCTACCCGTTCTCATTTGCCCATCCACCTGCAGACGCACTCTGCTTCTTAAACCATTAAGCACAAGAGTTTGTTGAGTTTCGGCAATACCGAGTTCCCACGGGGCTCCAGCGTGTTTTATTGATGAGAGGGGGGCAGCTCCGGTTCCTCCGTCATATCCACTTATTAAAATCATATCAGCATGAGCTTTTGCGACGCCAGCGGCGATTGTACCCACACCGACTTCGGAAACGAGTTTCACTGAAATTCTCGCGGAAGGATTAGCATTTTTCAAATCATATATTAATTGAGCAAGATCCTCTATTGAATAAATATCATGGTGTGGTGGAGGAGAAATTAGAGTAACTCCAGGTGTTGAATGCCTTACTCTTGCTATTTCCTTATTAACTTTATGTCCAGGTAGATGTCCACCTTCTCCAGGTTTTGCCCCCTGTGCTATTTTTATTTGAAGTTCTCTTGCATTTACAAGATATTCTATTGTTACTCCAAAACGCCCACTGGCAACTTGTTTTACAGAACTGCATAGGCTGTCTCCGTTTGGCAGAGGGATATACCTCGCTGAATCTTCCCCTCCCTCACCACTGTTACTCATCGCTTTGAGTCTGTTCATTGCAATGGCAAGAGTTTCATGAGTTTCTCTGCTGATAGAGCCAAAAGACATAGCTCCTGTTGCAAATCTTTTTACGATTTCAGTTGCCGGTTCTACTTCATCTATAGAAATAGGTTCTTTTGCAAATTTTATTTTAAAAAGTCCTCTAATTGTTGAGAGATTTTCATTCTGGTTATTTATAGATTCTGCGAATTGCCTATAAATATCCATTCGATTTTCTCTTGTTGCTCGTTGAAGAAGACTTATGCTTTTCGGTGTCCATAGATGGCGTTCTCCATCAACTCTGTACTTATATTGTCCGCCACTTGGTAGAATGTCTTGTGTATCTGGATCAGTATTATGATAAGCTGAAAAATATCTTGAATTTGCTTCTGCAGCAATTTCATCAAGTCCTATTCCTTCAATTCGAGTAGGTGTACCTTCAAAGTATCTATCTACTAAGGACTTTTTCAATCCTATTGCTTCAAATATCTGAGCATTTCTATAACTTCGTAGTGTTGAAATTCCCATTTTTGACATTATTTTCAAGAGTCCTTTGCAGATTGCATTGATATAATTTTCTATTGCTTCTACTACAAGGATTTTTTTGTTCATTCTATTGTTTTTTACCATTTCTGCAATTGTTTCAAAAGCGAGATATGGATTTATAGCGGATGCTCCATAGCCGAGGAGCAGAGCCATGTGCATTACTTCTCTTGCTTCGGCAGTTCTAGCTATTATACCGATACTTGTTCTCATCCCTTTTTTAAGCAGGTGTCTATGAACTGCGGATACCGCGAGTAGTATAGGAATAGGCGTTTCATTTTCGGAAAGGTTGTAATCAGAGATGACTATTAACCTGCTGCCAGTAGAAATATTTTCTTCGGCGCTTTTACAAAGGCTTTCAAGTGCTTTTTCCAGGTCAGCTCCATTGCCTCCTGCCTTGAAGGCAGCTTTGAGTTCTACGGCTTTGAAATCATCAGAATTAATCTTCATAATACATTCAAGATCATCATTTGTAAGGATAGGATGGCGTAATTTAATCAATCTGGCGTGTTTTGGTGTTTCATCAAGGATTGCATCAGGATTGCCGATAAGAGTCATGAGAGTCATCACGAGTTCTTCTCTTTCAGGATCTATGGCAGGATTTGTTACTTGCGCGAACATTTGTTTGAAATACCAAAATAGCAATTGAGGACGCTCTGAAAAAATGGCAAGAGGCTGGTCAGAACCCATTGAACCCTTGGGTTCATCTGCATTAAGGGCCATTGGCTCCAATAATACTTTTTCATCTTCCCTCGTATAACCAAATAGTTTTTGTCTTTTTCTAAGAGTATCAAGTTCAACTGCTACGGGAGAAACAGAATCGAATAGACCACGTATATTGATCCTATTCTCATTTACCCACCTACGATAGGGTTGTTTTCTCGCAAGAGCCATTTTTACTTCTGTGTCTTTCATTATCCTCCCATTGAGAGTATCAACAAGTATGATTTGCCCCGGTCTCAAAGCGCCTTTTTCTTTTATATTTTCAGGAGGGAATTCTATTACACCGGTTTCAGATGCCAGAGTCATTATTCCATCATATGTGACAGTGTATCTTGCTGGGCGTAATCCATTGCGGTCTAATAAGCATCCCACATATCTTCCATCGGTGAACGCTACGGCAGCGGGTCCGTCCCATGGTTCCATAATTCCAGCATGATAATCAAAAAATCCTCTCAGATCTGGCCCCATAGGATACTTTATTCCCCATCCTTGAGGAATCATCATAACCAGAGAGTGATGAATTTCTCTTCCTCCAAGATTAAGGAGTTCAAGTACGTTATCAAGGGAGGCGGAGTCGCTGCCACCCTTTTCAATTATTGGAAATAATTTTTTTACATCGTCTTTAAATTTGTCAGATCTTAAATTCTTTTCCCTGGAACACATATTCTCGCGATTGCCCTTTATGGTATTTATTTCACCATTATGAGCCAAAAGACGAAATGGTTGGGCAAGTTTCCAACATGGAAAAGTATTTGTACTGAAACGCTGATGAACTACAACCAGTGAACTTTGTATATTCTTATCATTTAAATCTTTGTAAAATGCTGGGACCTGAGGGGCTTGCATAAGGCCTTTATAAACAATGGTCTTGGAAGAACAACTGCATATATAAAAGTCTTCTAATGGTCCAAGATTTATTAAAACCTTCTTTTCCCACTGTTTTCTAAAAACGTATAACTTCCTTTCAAAATCATCAGATTTTAAATGCTCGGATTTTAAAAAGCATTGCCAGATCGATGGCATTTCATTCCGTGCTTGTTCGCCAAGAACAGAAGGAATAACCGGAACTTCACGCCACCCAAGAAGGGTAAGGTTTTCCTCCGACGCTGTAGTAGCGGCATAGTTCATACATTGCCGTCTCTTTCCTACCTCCATAGGCAGAAAGCACATTGCAACACCATATTCCTCAGGTAAATTTATTTTTAAATGTTCTGCTTCAGACCTGAAAAAATTATCAGGAATTTGAAAAAGCAATCCAGCTCCATCTCCCGTGCTTTTATCGGCACCTAATGCACCTCGGTGAAGAAGGTTATTCAAAATCTCAATACCTTTTTTTATTATGTCATGAGACTTTTCACCATTTATATTAACAACAAATCCTACGCCGCAGGAATCATGTTCATACTCAGGGGAATAAAGCCCCTGTAAGCGTGGTAACCCCATTGCTATTTTCTCCTTATTTTATTTTTGTGAGAAGTGAAATTTAATATTTGTACTATTTTTTTCCACTTATTTTTTATTAAATAACAATTTTGAAACTTTATTCAAAATTGTATTTTCTAAGCAATAAAAATGCCATAAATTCGATATTACATTATAACATATTGAAAATAAAGAGAAAATATTTTTTATATTTTATAAATATCCTAAAAAAAATACAATTTTGTTATTTTTTTATCCAATTTTATTACAAAATTGTATTTTTCCTTCTTTTTTTTTATTTTTATAAAATTTTTTTTATTTTTTTCTTGACTTTTTATAAAAAGATACTATTTTGGTATCTTATAATATGTAAAAAAAACTTTTTTAATAAAATTGGTATTTAAAATGGTATCTAAAATAAAGTCGTTAAAATTCCAGTTAATAAAAGACAAAATATTATCTTTTTTTTCTCGTGAAGATAGAGAAAAATTACCTAGTGAGAGAGAGTTGTGTGAATTATTCAAAGTTAGTAGAACAACGATTAGAAAAGCATTGGCTGAACTTGAGAAATCCAGGCTTATATCCAGGAAAGTTGGATCTGGAACCTTTATTATCTCTAAAAAACGATCCCAACTGATATGGTTTTTATGTGTAGGAACACCACCGCAGTTGTTATCATTTTTTGAGAGAGAAATAAACAGTTTCATGAATGAGAGATATAACGTTGATATCAGGCTTTTACATATTGATGCCAGAAGGTTGGCAGATGAAATAAGGGTTCGTACAGGGATAAAAATAATTTTAGCTCCAAATTTTGGTTATTTAATAGCTACAAGGATGCTTTTTCCATTAAATGAGATGGAAGACTTTACTGATTGCCTGAGTTATATAAATAGTAATTATATTGAATGGTATAGTTCTGCAAAGGAACGAAAAAGTTGTTATTCTATTCCACTTTTTGTTGATACTGAAGTTTTTGCTGTAAATGTAAAACTTGCCGAGGAACTTGGTATTCCTCTTCCTCCTATTAATTGGGACGATATTATTAAATGGTTGAATAGGGTAGGAAAGGAAAGGTTTTCTGGTAGAAAAATAAAAGGGGGATTACTTGCCAAAACCGGAAGAAATGCTGTTAATCCTCCTCCTATAGCATATTATATTTCTGCATCTCAAGGGAAACATTTTATAATAAATGAAGAGGGGCAGACAAAATTTGATTTTGCTGTTGGGAATAAGTGGTTAGATTTTTTTAAATCTTGCCATCAAAGCGGTGAAATTTTTTATGAAAGTGAGTGTTCAGAAATATCTCCATTGTTTGGAAATGATATACTTTTTGCATTTAAAGTTGGTTCCTGGATTATACAACAAAAACATCTTTTTCCTTCTAGTCCATTGGAACTTTTCTTTATACCATCACCACCAGGTATAAAAGGAAACTATTCTTTAATTAGTTCATTGGGAATGGGGATCATAAACGATGCCGTTATTCATAGAAATGCTCTTCACATAGCATGGGATTTCATTAAAAAACTTGTTTGTTCTGTTGATGTGCAACGGCGGCTTGTAGAAAACTATTTTGGGATTTCAATAAATACAGAGATTTTTTCAGAGCAAAAGTCCAAAAAAGAATATATCCCATTTATTCAGTCTCTTTCTATGGGAACAATGCGTTCTGACCACCCCGCACAACATGGAATTCTAAAAGTTATGAGGATTTACTTTGATAAAGTTATAAAAGGTGAACTTTCTGTAAATGACGCATGTTCACAAATTCAGGAAATTGGAGAATTACAAATTGAGATAGAAAATGAAAGATTTTTAGTCTAAAGGAGCTTTTTATGAAAAGAAAAAATAAGTGGTACTTTTTTGTTTTTGCAAAAAATATTTATTCAAAAATTCCCTCAGTTGAGGAAGGTAATAAAAGGATTCTTTTTAAAAGAAGTAAATTAAGATCCTTTGCAAATTATTGTTGTGTAGGTAAAACTCTGAATATAAAACCGATTTTTGATAAACAAATTATAACTTTTACCCTTATAGAACTTTTAGTTGTAATTAGTATTCTCGCATTACTTTTGTCTATTTTAATGCCAGCATTACTAACAGCAAAAGAAAAGGCACGTCAGGCATTTTGCGCTAATAATTTAAAACAACTTCATATGAGTTTTATGATGTATATTGACGATCATACATTTTTTATGAATCAAAGTATGCCGCAATGGAGTGAGGGACTTGACAATAATGGTTATACTACTATTCCAGCAGATCCGTATAATAGAAACCCTCGTGATTATCGGCTCCAATGCCCAACTTTTGTAAGTAGAAAATTATATGGTCGTTCTTATATTTATAATGGTCTTGGTTCAGCAGGTATTTCAGGTAGAAGGATTGAAAAGATATACTCTCAAACAATATTGCTTACTGAAGCCAAAGACAGTTGGTCATGGTCATATACCTGGAATGGTAATTTACCTTATGGTGTACAACCTCGTATTTCTTTAGGCACTCATGGTAAACTCGGTGTCAATGCATTATTTATTGATGGACATGTAGAATTAATTTTAAGTCCTAATTTTTCTCATA
>ERZ795060.4119-NODE-4119-length-12596-cov-12.621402_pt1 | contig 12596 bp, 4 predicted proteins | sample MGYA00375144_ERZ795060 | MGnify/ENA primary metagenome ERZ795060 (study PRJEB30189, sample SAMN05720157) | activated sludge metagenome | isolation source: anaerobic digester from wastewater treatment plant | place: Japan | collected 2015-05-15 ... | reverse complement strand
CTCTTTTGTTATAAATACAGTTGGGATTAACTGAACTGAATTTGGATCTTCGTTAGTATAAACTGCTGGAACCATAAGCTCAGAAGGAGTATGATTGTATATTATTATTGCTTTAGCTCCTGCTTCCATTGCATTTTCTACTTTTTCTCTGAATGTAAGTGGTTTGTCATCAATTGGTCCTCTCATAACAAGGGCGATTTTATCTTTAACATCAATTTTTCTAAAATCATCTATATAGCCAAATCCGCAGTTCACAAGAGGAATGCCATTCAAGCTTTTATCAAAAGGAGGTGTGAATGTTGCTCTTCTACCTGCAATTAATTTTGAGTTTTGCTTAGGAGAAGCTATTTTTAATATTTGAAAGGTTCTGTCATCTGTTGCTCCAACAGCAATTGCATCTTCTGAACATGCAAGTGAGCCACTGGTCCAGCATAAAACTTTTCCTCTTGAACCCCAATCTCCAAAGCCAGCAACCACAATTACCCCCGCTTTTGTTGCATTTTTGATAGCAGTTGCATGAGCATATCCACCTTTTGATTCAAATGGTCCTGGTGAAGCAAGAGATAAGTTAATTACATTACATTGATCTTCAACAGCTCTATCAATAGCAGGAACCAAATTTACTGCTTCAAGACTTTCTCCATTAAAAACTTTATAAATCATAAAACTTGCCTCATAAGCCATTCCTCTTTGATAATCCTTGCTACCTTTTCCGCCAATTATACCAGCAACATGTGTGCCATGCATTTCAAAGTCAGAGAAATCCTCATTATTATTTACAAAATTATATCCACCTTTTATTTTCCCCTGCTCAGAAAATTCAAGATGATCTTTATCCAAACCACTATCTATAACTCCAACAAGGACTCCTTTGCCAGTTATTTTTTGGGTAGAAACTCTCTCCCAAACTCTCTTTGCTCCTGTTGTATCTGCAGCAATTGCTCGAGTAGCGTAAAAAGTAAATCTATCATCGTAAACCTTTTTTACATCTGGTATTTTAAGAAGCTTAGAAATGTCTTTACCAATAATGTCTATTAAAACTGCATTTATAGCAGTGGTACACCTTTCTTTAAATTTAAAGTCTATACAATTATTTCTCATATTTGATAATATTTGATCCTGTTTCAGGGCTAAATTTAACTTATATTTTTCGTCGAGGTTAGAAAGATTAAAATTTTCACCTTGAAAATAATTCTCAGTTTCAAATTTTTTTAAACTATATACTACTGCTGGATCATCTTTAAACTCAACAATTACCGGAATTCTTTTATAAGTATTTAAGGATTCATTGAGAAAGAGCGAATCAATCTTTTCTTCTTCTTGAAAACCATTTGCAGAACCAGAGTTAATAGATAGAACAATCACAAAGCTTAAAATTATTGTTAAAAGCTTCTTCATATTTATCTTCCTCTAAAACATAATTAAATCTTATCATTAATAATTTAAAAATAAAGACTACGAATTAACTTAAGAACAAATTATTTGTTACTATGGAACTGAAATATAGATTCTATCAATAAAGTAAATTATTTTTAAAAAATAAATTTCTATGATGCTAATTATTCTTTAACATATCATGGCATTTCTGCCACAACATAAGCATGAAAATAATAACTTTAATCCTTTTGTATGATTCTTGTAAAACTTAGCAATTCAATTTCTTTACTAAATATAATTTTATAATTTTGGAGTTATTATTTTCAGAAGGATATCAAACTACTTATTCAAAAGTTTCATATTGAATTATAAAAGGAATGAATCCTTCATCTATTGTTTTATAAGCCTCTTCGTCGGTTGAAACCTTTCTAATAAGTGATTGCTTATCAGAAAAGCCAAGCACATCAATAAATGTTTCAAACATTCCTTTTGGAAACGAATAAACAAATAGATGTCCTTCAAAAATTGAAAATATTGGTTCAAACTCAATTATTTCACCTTTCGAGGTTTGTTTTGTCTTAAGCATTCCAGACTTAATGAGTTTGTTTGCATATATCTCTCTTGCAGAGGCAGACCTCTCAAGCAATTTTGATACTTCTCTAAAAATTAATGGTGCGCTTTGAGTCATTATTTTTCTTGAAACATCCAATTTTACCCACCATAAATCATAGCTTAAAAGAGATTCTCTTTTTGTAACTTCACTTGTCTTACCTACATACATATTCCTTATGTATAAAAGGTCAGGATAATCAAAAATTGCGTTAGGCTCTTTCTTGGGGCAATTCTCAGATGGATAACTTTCTTCAAAGATGAGTTTTTCTTTAAGTTCTTCATTTGAGAAACGAATAAGTTTTTTAATATTATCAAGCTCTTCCCGGTATTTATAAAGCAATATGTGGGTTCCAGTTATATTTAAACTTGTTCTTCCCATAAGAACATAAATTCCAGGATTAGATGAATTCAAAGGAAGAGTAATGAATTTATAAATTATATTTTTGGTAAAATAGTAAACTGGTGTATTTTGTAAAATAAAAAATGAAGATGCTAACTTTAAACCTTCTCCATAATACCCTCTCATCCAGCATTCTTTATCACTACCTCCCATTCTTAAAGCTTTAATATTTATCCCTCTACCGTTGTCCTTTATCCATATTCCAAGTTCATCTTTATCGATTTGAATTTCTGGTTTACCGATCACTAATTCCTGTTCATCAAGAGCATTTTGAAGTAGCTCTTTTAAAGAAATTGTGTGGTTAAAATCACGCTTTTCAACATAATCCTTAGTTAATCCAATTGGAAAAAGAGCATCATATCCGTGAACCATATTTGAAAGCTCTTGATTCTCCATTATTTCTTCCTCTGATATCAAGGCATTTTCTTTAGCTTTTTCAAGAGGAATAATCATTGAGCTGAGTTCAGAGGGAACATTATAAGTTTTTAAAATTTGGTTGATATCCATTTATCAAATTTACCTCCAATAATCATTTCTAAATTTAATATTGTATAAAAATAGTTTAATTTGTTTGTTCCAAAGTGAAAGCTTATTTACAAATTTATACAAAACTAACTAATAAGTTTGCATTTTCGTTTTTATCAACCAGTGGGGGCGTTTTTTATGAATATTTTTTAGTTTTTTTCCACTTTTCAAATAGCAAAAACTTGGAAATAAATATATAAACTATACACACTTAACATATCTTATTAGTTTTATTTTTGTTCAACTTATACAAAAAGTAAATGAGAAAGGAATTAACTTAAGGTATTGATGAGATATTGTCAAAACTTAAAGGAATAAGGAAAGACAGTATTATTTATCTTGGTTCAAATAGTAAAAAGATTTGTGTTAAAGAATATCTTGAAGAAATGGATGATGACCAAGAAATTGGATTAGACCCCTAAATCTGGACAATTTGTTATCAAATTTAAAATAATTTTTTAGCTCTTTTATGTAAATCATTATATACTTCTTTTAAAAGAATCAATCTTTAATTTTAAATGCTTTTCTAAATACTCTTCATAACATTCTCTTGGAGTTCTATAACCAATGGCAGAGTGAATCCTCTCATTATTGTAAAAGTTTACCCATTCTCTTAGTTTCTCTGCACATTCTTCAAATGTGTCAAATTCAAACCTCTGAGTAAATTCAAAATGTATTATTGAGTGAAAATAGTTAAACTTTTTTATATTGCTAAGAATAAACTGTTTGGGAGCGTTGTTAGGGAAAGTTTGACACAGCGTTATATTAATTTTATAATTAGATTTCGTTCATATTTAAAATAATTAATAAAGGTGAGATATGAAAAGAATAAAATGGGGACATTTGATCGTAATAATTATAGTGATCATACTTTCTTTAATAAGCATTTTTTATTATGGAAAAAATGTTAAATTTGGTTTAGATCTCCGCGGTGGAGTACATCTTGTGCTACAAGCATCTCAAATTATTGAAACCGAAGAAACTGCTTCAACAAAGTCAGAGGATACAACAAAAAAAGAAGGTGAGGTGCAAACTGCTCAGGAAGAACAACCTCAAGAGTCAGAACAATCTCCTGAAGAGCAAAAAACCAGCCAGGAAGAGCAACCTGAAACTACAGAATCAACAAGAAAAATTACTGCAGCTGATCTTGAAAAAACAAAATCTGTTATTGAAAAAAGAATTAATGCATTGGGTGTTTCAGAAGTTCTTGTAACTATCAGTGGAAATGATAGGATAATTGTAGATATACCTGGATACACAAATATAGAAGAAGCAAAAAACATAATAGGGAGAATAGCAGTTCTTACTTTTAAAGATGAGGAAGGAAATGTTTTAATAACTGGTAAAAATCTCAAAAATGCAACATTTTCATATCAAGCAACAAGTGAGGGTGGAGTTAGAGAACCGGTTGTTGTATTAGAGTGGGATGAAGAAGGAAAAAGATTATTTGCTGAAGCCACAGAAAAAAATGTTGGTAAAAAAATTGCAATATATTTAGATGAAGAGGAATTGATGGCTCCAACTGTAAATGAGCCAATTAAAGATGGTAACGCAGTAATCACTTTCGGTGGAGGAACCATAGAAGAAAAAACAAGGCAAGCACAGGAATATGCAGCTCTATTAAGAGGAGGATCTTTACCTGTTAAGATGGAATTTGTGGAAGAAAGAGTTGTTGGACCATCATTAGGAAGGGACACGATTAATAAAACCCAAGTTGGAGCAATTTTAGCTGTAATTTTAATTATGGCTTATTTAATAATTATTTATAGAATGTTTGGAGTTATAGGCTCAGTTGCACTATTAGCCTACGTCGTAATCTATTTAGGTTTTCTGTTAGCAATAGGAACAGTTTTCTCTCTACCTTCAATAGGGGCAGTAATTTTATCGTTTGGTATGGCAGTTGATTCAAATATAATTGTATTTGAAAGGATAAAGGAAGAGTACAAAAAAGGAAGAACATTAAGGTCAGCAGTGGGGTCTGGTTATTCACATGGAATTACAGCTATTCTTGATTCAAATCTTTCAATGCTATTAGGAATGGCAGTTTTGTGGTATTATGGAACTGTTCAAATAAAAGGATTTTCTCTAACTCTTATAGCTGGGATAGTTGCAGCTTTGGTTACATCTTTATTCTTTACAAGATTTATACTCGATACATTGTCAATCTACACTCAAACTGTGAATGAAAAATTATTTGGTTTAAGTAGTTACAAAGAATCTTAAACTTAGGAAATGAAATTTGGAAGGAGTAGTTAAAATATGCAAATTAGACCAATAAGAGAATGGAATATAGTTGGTAGGAGTAAACTCTGGTTCACAATTTCTATCATACTTATAAGTATTGGGATTATAGCTCTAATATTTAACCAGGTAACAATGAAGCAGCCTTTAAACTTTGGGATTGACTTTACTGGTGGAGTGATGATGAGGCTTGACTTTGAAAAAGAAGCTGATGTGGCTAGTATTAGAGAAATTCTTTCTAAATACGGGCAAGGAAACGCCACTATTCAGCTTGACCAAAAAGATAAAAGTGTTGCAGTGATAAGAATGATGGCACTTAAAGACTCAGAAGATAGTGATAAAATTATTGCTGACCTTGAAGGTAAGTTTGGAAAAGTAAATAGAGAAACATTGTCTGTTGATATAATTGGTCCTACAGTTGGAGCAGAGCTCAGAAGAAACGCAATACTAACGATGTCAATTGCCTTACTTTTAATCTTAATTTATATAGCCTTAAGATTTAAACCAAAATTTGCTGCTGCTACAGTACTTGCTCTTATTCATGATATATTGGTAACAATTGGAGTTTTAGCTATAACTCGAGTTCAGTTAAATTTTCCCTCCATTGCAGCACTACTTTCAGTAACAGCTTATTCAGTACAGGATAGCATAGTCATACTTGATAGACTAAGAGAAAATTTAAAATTTAAAAAAGAAAAACAAACATTTGCAGAAATTGCCAATAAGAGTGTAGTAGAAACCTGGACCCGTTCATTTAACACTTCTTTTACCACTGTAATTGGAGTTGCAGTATTAGTATTTTTTGGTGGAGCTGCTATAAGGGACTTTACAACAGTTCTATTAGCCGGTTTAATAGCAGGTACTTATTCTTCAATATATATAGTGGTTCCTCTTGCTGTTATGTGGGAGAAAAAGGAAGAAAGAGTTATAAGGTCGACCACATATTCACCAACTAACGTTATTACTGGTGAAGTTAAGGAACAGAGAAGAGCTCAAAAACAAGAGATATCTGGTGGAGCTAAAACTGAAGAAGTAAAATATAAAGGCGAACCTCAAAAAAGTAAGAGTAAAAAGAAAAAAGCAAGAAGACGTTAAATTAACTTTCTTATTTAATCTAGTACCTTATTTAGTTTTACGTACATCCGAACACCAATAGATGTGTTTCAATTAAATATTTATTTATGTGATTGTTATGGCAGGATTTAACTAAATTATTAATTAAGGTGAAACTTTCAAACATTAATCCTCTACAATCACTTATAAACGCTTAATAAATAACAAATAAAATGTAGACATTTATATTATATAATTCATTTATATTCCTCTGAAAATAATTTATCTAAAATTATATTTAGTAAATAGATTGAATTGTTAGTTAAAAGGTACACAAAGGGATTATAGACAATATTTTCATGCTTTATTATGGAAGAAATGCTATGGAATGTTAAATTATTTATTCATTGCATATTGTAATTAACTGAAATACTCAGTAAAATAAGTAATTGTAATATTCCACACAGATGTTTTTACTTATAGATTTCCTTTAGAGAAAATGATGAACTAAAAGCAAAAACAATTGCTAACATTGTATACCAAAAAATAGAAGCAATTAACAACCTGCATTAAAATTAAAATACAATAATGATTTATCTGTTCTTAAATCAATTAAAGAAGATATTAATATAATAAATGGACTAAATACAGATTCAATCTATCTTATCTTTTATATTGGAAAAAACTTGGAATAGAGAGAATTTTGTTTGTTTCTTTAAAGAATTAAATAGTATTAGCATTGGTAAATTTAAAACAAATGGTAAAAAAGTATTGCTGTTATTAGAGAATAATCCTCTTAAGGATTTACTCCTACTTGTATTCAATATTAAACAATTTGACTACTAAAGAGACAGAAAGCTCTGTATTATATAACTAAAAATAATCCCCTGATAAAAATCAAGGCAAACCTTGGTTAGTTTGTGAAGTTGGGATATATGGTAGTGATGCAATCTTACAAATCTTCAAATCAAAAAGGCTGGCAGCTACCTACTCTCCCGGTGAGCTTCCCCACAAGTACCATCGGCCTTGATGAGCTTAACTTCCGTGTTCGGAATGGGAACGGGTGTTTCCTCATCAGTATTGCCACCAGCCAAAATAAAGAACATTTTTCACTAAATAGGGATCATCTCTTAATTTAAATAAATAATTATTTCATAAAAAGAGGCAGAAAAAACCTCGATCTATTAGTACTGGTCACCTTAAAGCCTCTCAGCTCTTACAGCTCCAGCCTATCAAACTGGTAGTCTACCAGTGATCTTACCTCCTTATTGGAGTGGGATATCTAATCTTGAGGGAGACTTCGCACTTAGATGCTTTCAGTGCTTATTCCTTAAGACACAGCTACCCTGCTCGTACCACTGGTGTGATAACAGGTACACTGGAGGTCCACTCACTCTGATCCTCTCGTACTAAGAGTGAACCCTCTCAAATATCCTACGCTTGCGGCGGATAAGGACCGAACTGTCTCACGACGTTCTGAACCCAGCTCGCGTGCCGCTTTAATGGGCGAACAGCCCAACCCTTGGAACCTGCTTCAGCTCCAGGATGCGACGAGCCGACATCGAGGTGCCAAGCCCTCCCGTCGATGTGAACTCTTGGGAAGGATAAGCCTGTTATCCCCGAGGTAGCTTTTATTCGTTGAGCGATGACCCTTCCATATGGTATCACCGGATCATTAAGACCTGCTTTCGCACCTGCTTGACCTGTAAGTCTATGCAGTTAAGCTCCCTTATGCCTTTACACTCTACGCGTGATTTCCAAACACGCTGAGGGAACCTTTGTGCGCCTCCGTTACTTTTTAGGAGGCGACCGCCCCAGTCAAACTACCCGCCTGACACTGTCCATTTGCTTGATTCAAAGCTAAACGTTAGAACACTAACATTTTAAGGGTGGTATCCCAAGGGCGACTCCAAAGGACCTGGCGATCCTTCTTCCCAGTCTCCCACCTATCCTGTACATAAAATGCCAGAATTCAATGCCAAGTTATAGTAAAGCTCTACGGGGTCTTACCGTCCTGCCGCAAGTATCCCGCATCTTCACGGGAACTGCTATTTCACCGAATCTCTCGTCGAGACAGCGCTCAGGTAGTTACGCTTTTCATGCGCGTCGGAACTTGCCCGACAAGGTATTTCGCTACCTTAGGACCGTTATAGTTACGGCCGCCGTTCACTGGGGCTTAGATTCAAAGCTTCGGGAAGATTGCTCCTCCCTAACCTCTCCTCGTAACCTTCCAGCACTGGGCAAGCGTCGGCTCCTATACATCGCCTTACGGCTTAGCAGAAACCTGTGTTTTTGTTAAACAGTCCCCCGAGCCTATTTCTTGCAACCTACTACATTACTAACTAATTGCTTAATTAGTAATGGTTAGGCACCCCTTCTCCCAAAGTTACGGGGCCTTTTTGCCGAGTTCCTTAACGAGAGTTCTTTCGCTCACCTTAGGAGTCTATCTCCCTGTCTACCTGTGTTGGATTGAGGTACGGTTAAGTTTTATCTGGTTAGAAGATTTTCTTGGGAGCATGGAGTCAGTCACTTCACCTTACGGCTCCCCATCACACATCGGGCTAATGATTAAGTGGATTTGCCTGCTTAATCACCCTTTAATGCTTGGGCAGGGACAACCAAAACCCTGCTTGACCTATCCTTCTCCGTCCCTCCATCACCTCTTTGTCGATAAAACTTAGTACGGGAATATTAACCCGTTAGCCATCATCTACGCCTTTCGGCCTCAACTTAGGACCGACTAACCCTGGGTGGACGAACCTTCCCCAGGAAACCTTAGACTTTCGGTGGCAGAGATTCTCACTCTACTTTTCGCTACTTAAGCCGGGATTCTCACTTCTTGTTTCTCCAGCACTCCTTACGGTATACCTTCTCTGAAACAAGAACGCTCTCCTACCGCAGGAAATATTTTGGTAATTAAAGTGAAACACTAAAATTGTTTTTGATATTTCCTACCCGCTGCTTCGGTTGTAAACTTAGTCCCGAACATTTACGGCGCAAGACCGCATCGACCAGTGAGCTGTTACGCACTCTTTAAATGATGGCTGCTTCTAAGCCAACATCCTGGCTGTCTGGGCAGACTCACTTCCTTAATATACACTTAGTTTACAATTAGGGACCTTAGCAGGCGGTCTGGGTTGTTTCCCTTTCGACCACGGATCTTATTACCCGTAGACTCACTTTAAAGATATTAACTTTCTGGCATTCGGAGTTTGATAGGGTTTGGTAGTCTGGTAGGACTCCTAGCCCTTTCAGTGCTCTACCTCCAGAAAGGAACTCTTTAAGCTGCACCTAAATGCATTTCGGAGAGAACCAGCTATCTCCGGGTTCGGTTGGAATTTCTCCCCTACTCACAGCTCATCGCACGAGTTTTCACCCCCGATGCGTTCGGGCCTCCACGAATTCTTAGGTTCGCTTCACCCTGGCCATAAGTAGATCACCCGGTTTCGGGTCTTTATGAAGAAACTAATTCGCCCTATTCAGACTCGCTTTCGCTATGGCTTCGAGGGTTACCTCTTAACCTTGCTCCTTCATAAAACTCCCCGGCTCATTCTTCAATAGGCAAGCCATGACACTATCTAACAACTTTTAAGGGTCATTAGATATAGTGCTCTGACCGATTGTAGGCAACATGGTTTCAGATTCTATTTCACTCCCCTCCCGGGGTTCTTTTCACCTTTCCCTCACGGTACTTTGTTCACTATCGGTCAACGGAGTATTTAGCCTTAGGAGATGGTCCTCCTAGCTTCTCACAGGATTCCACGTGTCCCGTGATACTCAGGTCTAAAATAGGAAGTAATGTGGATTTCGCTTACAGGGCTTTCACCTTCTATGGCTACCATTTCCATGATATTCAGCTATCCGCATTATTTTTGACTTCCCTTCTTATTTACAGCTAAGAAACATTTAGACCTACAACCCCTCTTAAGCAAGGCCTGTAAGCTTTAACACTTAAGAGGTTTAGGCTGTTCCCCTTTCGCTCGCCGCTACTCAGGGAATCGAATTTTCTTTCTTTTCCTTAAGTTACTTGGATGTTTCGGTTCACTTAGTTCCCCTTCATGCTCTATTTTATTTAAGCATGAATGATACACTTCTGGTGTATCGGGATTTCCCCATTCGGATATCTCCGGGTCTCAGGATGTTTGCTCCTCACCGAAGACTATCGCAGGCTTACTGCGTCCTTCATCGGCTCCGTATTACCAAGGCATCCACCATCTGCCCTTACTATTTTTTCTGTCTCTCATTTATTGCCTAATTTATTTTTTTAATAACTTTAAACTTTATTAATTTAACTTTTTGATTATTAATTTAACTTTAGTTTAGTTTTTTCTAACTTCAGTTCTGTTATGTTTTATTCTGTTTTATTCTGTTTTATTCTGTTTAAACTCTCTTTTTATCTCTTTTTATTTTTATTCTGTGAAATTTTGCTTCTTAATTCTCATTTAAGATGCGAGATGATCCCTATTTAGTTTTCAAGGTAGTAATTTTGTACTTTACCTTAATCTTAAGTGATGTAAGTTATTTGCTTTAAGTTTCAATTTGAGTTTGTGCTTTAGTTTGTGTTTTAGTTTGTGCTTTAGTTTGTGTTAATCTATGTTGTATACATTCACTCTGATTATTCTTCAGAGAGAAAGGTTAAATATTTATTTAATTTGCTCCTTAGAAAGGAGGTGATCCAGGCGCACGTTCTCGTACACCTGCCTTGTTACGACTTCACCCTCCTTATTGAACACACCTTCAATACAGCCCTCCTTACGGTTGGGTTTTGTATCTTCGGGTGCATCCAACTCGGGTGGTGTGACGGGCGGTGTGTACAAGGCCCGGGAACATATTCAACGCAGTGTAGCTGACCTGCGTTTACTAGCAACTCCATCTTCACGAGGGTGGGTTTCAACCCTCGATCTGTACTGGGGCTGGTTTTTGGGGATTTGCTCCAGATTACTCTATTGCTTCCCTCTGTACCAACCATTGTCGCATGTGTGTAGCCCTGGACATAAGGGGCGTGATGATTTGACGTCATCCTCGCCTTCCTCTACCTTGTCGGTAGCGGTACTGTTATAGTGCTAAGCTCATAAGAACTTATAGCAAATAACAGGGAGGGTTGCGCTCGTTCAAGGACTTAACCTTACACCTCACGGCACGAGCTGACGACAACCATGCACCACCTGTGTAAGTGTCTTATGTATTGCTACATAAGAGAGAGTTAGTTTCTTAACCCTTTCACTTACATGTCAAGCCCAGGTAAGGTTCTTCGTGTAGCCTCGAATTAAACCACATACCTCGCTGCTTGTGCGGGCCCCCGTCAATTCCTTTGAGTTTCAACCTTGCGATCGTACTCTCCAGGTGGGATACTTAACGCGTTAGCTTCGGCACTGAGAGAGTTACTCTCCCAACACCTAGTATCCATCGTTTACAGCTAAGACTACCAGGGTATCTAATCCTGTTTGCTCCCTTAGCTTTCGTGTATGAGCGTCAGGAATATGTTAGGAAGCCGTCTTCACCGCTGGTGTTCCTCCCGATATCTACGCATTTCACCGCTACACCGGGAATTCCACTTCCCTCTCCCGCACTCCAGTACGCCAGTATCGATTGCAAGGTCACGGTTGAGCCGTAACTTTACACCCCCGACTTGGCGTACCGCCTGCGTGCCCTTTACGCCCAGTAATTCCGGACAACGCTCGCCCCCTACGTTTTACCGCGGCTGCTGGCACGTAGTTGGCCGGGGCTTTCTCGTAGGGTACCGTCACTTTCTTCGTCCCCTACAACATGGGTTTACGCCCCGAAGGGCTTCATCCCCAACGCGGCGTCGCTGGGTCAGGCTTTCGCCCATTGCCCAAGATTCCCCACTGCTGCCTCCCGTAGGAGTCTGGACCGTATCTAAGTTCCAGTGTGGCTGACCATCCTCTCAGACCAGCTACCCGTCATAGCCTTGGTGAGCCATTACCTCACCAACAAGCTGATAGGAGATAGGCTCATCATAATGTGATAGCTTTGGGCCATCTTTCTTCAATTTAAAAGTATTTAAACTGACATTATCTGGTATTGATCCCTTTTTCAAGGGGGTATCCCAGTCATTATGGTAGATTACCTATCCATTACTCACCCGTTTGCCGCTCGATCTCTCCAATTGCATTGCTGCAATTAAAGAGATCCGCCCGACTTGCATGTGTAAGACACACTGCCAGCGTTCGTCCTGAGCCAGGATCAAACTCTTCATACAAGACTTTTATTTAATTACACCAAATTCCTAAAAATTAAGAAGCGTTAAAACTCAAATTAAAACTCATATTTAACTTACACCACTTAAGTTTTCAAGGTAAGTTACAAAAATAGCTTAAATATTTTAACTACAATAAAAATATTGTCAAGGGGGTGTATGAAAATAAGT
>ERZ795060.4116-NODE-4116-length-12599-cov-4.136480_pt1 | contig 12599 bp, 9 predicted proteins | sample MGYA00375144_ERZ795060 | MGnify/ENA primary metagenome ERZ795060 (study PRJEB30189, sample SAMN05720157) | activated sludge metagenome | isolation source: anaerobic digester from wastewater treatment plant | place: Japan | collected 2015-05-15 ... | reverse complement strand
AAAACCACGCGGGACACGGGATATGCTCCCTGATGAGATGGAACGGCGCCGTGAGATTGAAGCACGGATGCGGGCACGGGCACGGCTCTATGGATTCCGGGAGATCGCAACCCCGGTGTTTGAAGAACTTGAACTCTTCACCATCCGGTCAGGAGAAGGAATCATCAATGAGATGTATGTGTTCGAGGATAAGGGTGGCAGAACCCTTGCGCTCAGGCCTGAACTGACTGCTCCTGTTCTTCGGATGTATGTTGAGGAGGGGCGGTCCCTGACAAAACCTGTTAAATGGTGTTATTTTGCCGACTGCTTCAGGTATGAACGGCCTCAAAAGGGAAGGTATCGTCAGTTCTGGCAGTTTGGAACTGAACTAATCGGGGCTGATTCTGCCATGGGTGATGCAGAGGTGATCATTCTCGGGTATGATCTTCTGAAAACCGCAGGGGTGACATTTGTGCTCCGTATCGGCCATCTCTCCTTCATGCGGACACTGCTCGCCGATCTTTCCGATAGTGATGCAAAGAAGATCCGGGCATTTCTGGACAAACGGGAAGAAGCAGCTGCAGTGACCTATCTGCATGATATCGGGCAGGATCACCTCTGTGATCCCCTCATCCGGCTCTGTGGTGCCCGGACGCTTGATGACGTCTTTGCGGTCATTGGGGAGATACCTGAAGCTGCACGAATTCAGGAGACCTTTGCCATCCTTGATGCTGCCGGGATCCCGTATGAAATTAATCCGGCCATAGCACGAGGGCTTGATTATTACACCGGTATCGTGTTTGAGTGTTTTGCCGAGGGGCTTGGTGCTGAGAACCAGATCCTCGGAGGAGGTGCATACCGGCTTGCCCATCTCTTTGGAGGGGAAGATACCCCGTCGGTCGGATTCGCCATCGGGTTTGACCGGGTGATGGTCGCCCTTGGCGAGACAGGCTGGAACCCCTGGCAGCCGCAGGTGATGATCATCGCCACCAGTGAGGCTCGTACTGATGCATTACGGGTTGCCCGGGAGCTGAGGATGCATGGTATCATTACCGAGACCGATGTAATGGACCGCAGCTTTTCCGCGCAGATGAAGGCTGCCGGCAGGAGTGCGGATTATGCAGTCATCATCGGAAAAGAGGAGGTTGCAACCGGTACCGTCACCCTCAAAGATCTGAAGGCCGGAACCCAGGAGAAGGTGACGGTACCAGAGGCGATACAAAAACTGACGTGTGCATAACGTGTATGGCATCACCAAAACCCGCCCATGCTGAGGATCTGGCCAAACAACAGCGAAGTATCAGTGTTGCCGAATTTTTCGAGAAGAACAAACATCTTCTCGGTTTTGATTCACCAACCCGTGGTATTGTCACCACGGTAAAAGAGGCGATTGATAACGCCCTTGATGCCTGTGAGGAGGCTGGTGTCCTTCCTGATATCTACCTTGGCATCTACCGGATGGAGGATGATATTTTTAAGGTCGTCGTGGAAGACAACGGTCCAGGTATCATTCCGGACAATATCCCCTATGTTTTTGGAAAACTACTCTATGGCTCACGGTTTCATCAGATCCGGCAGTCCCGCGGGCAGCAGGGTATTGGTATCTCTGCGGCGGTCCTCTATGCCCAGCTGACAAGTGGGCGGCCGACCCTTGTCATCTCCCGGTGCGGATCAGACCGGCCGGCATTCCGGTTCCTGGTGCAGATCAGGACTGAAACCAATGAGCCTGAGATCCTGAAACGGGAGGAGACAGCATGGGACCGGGTTCACGGGACGCGGATCGAGATCGAGTTTAAGAGTTCCCTGACCGCCAGAAAGCGTCTGATCGAGTACCTCAGGTACACCTCGGTGGTCAACCCCCATGCCCGGCTCAGGGTGGAGATTGATGGGGAAGCAATCCTCTTTGACCGGGCCAGTGATGAGCCGATCATTCCTCCGCAGGCGATCCTTCCCCATCCGCACGGGGTAGAACTGGGAGAACTGAAACGGATAGCATCAAAATCAAAAGAACCACTCGAATCATTTCTGGTAAACAGTTTTTCCCGGGTCGGGCAGAAGACCGCCCGGGAGATTATCCAGCTGGCCGGACTGAAAGAGACGACGAAAGCCAGCAAACTTGATGCTGACGGTCTTTCACGTCTTCAGCAGGCAATGCAGCAGGCAAAGGTACCGCCACCACCGGCAAACCAGTGTCTCTCCCCCATCGGGGAGGTTCTCATCAGACAGGGTCTTGAGAAAGAGTTTCAGTTTGACTTCTGTTCTGCCCGCACACGGCCGGCAGGCGTATACCATGGACATCCCTTCATCGTCGAGGCTGCCATCGGCTATGGAGGAAGACTGGATCCTGAAGGGACTGCCAAGATCATGCGCTTTGCAAACCGAGTGCCACTGATGTACCAGCAGGGTGCCTGTGCGATTACCGGATGTATCAGCACGGTAAACTGGAGGACATACGGGATCAGCCAGTCCGGGCTGCCAACCGGACCGGTCCTCATCCTTGTCCATGTCGCATCAACCAATGTCCCCTTTACGAGTGAGAGCAAGGATGCCATTGCGTCAATACCCGAGATTGAACGGGAAATTACCCTCGCACTACAGGAACTTGGCCGGGATCTGAAGACATTTCTCACAAGACGGGACAAAAGCAGACTTACTGAAGAGCGGGCACGGGCAATCTGTGCCATCATCCCCGAGATCGCAACAAAAGTCGCAGAGACCATTGACAAACCAGTACCAGATATCACACCGATAGAGGGCCAGATCATGCGGCGGCTGGTTGCAAAAAAATGGACACGTGACGGGATGGTTACCATATCCATCCAGAACTATACCTCCCAGACCCTTGATCTGACTCTCTATATCATCACCACTGACGATGTCAGGGGAGCAACACCCCCGGCGGTCTTTGTTGAAGAGATGGGAACCGATATGTCAGCGGTGTGGCAGATGCAGCTTGCCAAAGGTGAAGGGTGGAACGTCACCTATACCGGCACGGGCAATGGCATGATCGATATCAGAGGCATTGATGAGAAGAAGAAGGTAGTGGTAGATCTTGACCGGTCATAAGGAAGCAATCAAAGAACTCGCCCTCAAACGACTCCTTGCCATACCGGAGAAATGGTATGAGCAGATGATCCGGGGAGAACTCCCCTCCATCACCATGCCGACCAGAACGAAGCGGAATATCGCCTATGACGAGGAGGCTGAGGTCTGGAAGTATGGCGATCGGGAACGGCTCCGGGAGGCAGGAACCGAGAAGAGTGCCCTCCATATCCTGAAGATGGCGTATGTCATCTGGTTTTTAAAACACCAGATCACGGAGAACCGGTCATCAACCCTGAGAGAACTCTACTACATCTCCGAAGGATGGAAACGGGCGAAGTTTGCCGCACAGAATGACTCAAATCTGCTGGTAGAGGATCTGGAGATCCTGACCGACGTGCAGCGTGAACACTTCCACCTGCGGCCGGAAGAGGACGGGGCAAGTATATTCGGACCACTGAAAATACGCGAGGATACAAGACGAGGCACCAGAGAGATCCACTGTCAGGACGATATCGGGGAGTCAGGATACCAAATCCCGACCAATGTTGATTCACTCGAATTTATCGAGCATGATGCACGGATGGTCATCGCCATTGAGACCGGCGGCATGTATGCCCGGCTTATCGAGAACGGGTTTGATGAGAAGTACCAGGCAATCCTAGTCCATCTGAAAGGACAACCGGCACGATCGACCAGACGGGTCCTCAACCGGCTTGCCAGCGAGTTTGACCTGCCGGTCACGGTATTTACCGACGGAGACCCCTGGTCATACCGGATATTTGCAAGTGTTGCTTACGGTGCTATTAAAAGTGCCCATATATCAGAGATCCTGGTCACCCCCTCCGCCCGGTTCATCGGGGTACAGCCCTCTGACATCCGTGATTATGACCTGCCGTCTGACACTCTGACCGAGCAGGATGTAGCAGCACTCAAAGCAGAACTCACCGACCCCCGCTTTGCCGGTGAGTACTGGAGAGAGCAGATTACCCTTCAGCTGGCACTGAACCTGAAGTCAGAACAGCAGGCTTTTGCAGCACGGGGGCTTGATTTCGTTACCGATGAGTATCTTCCCGCTAGGCTTTCGGATATGGGAATCCTGAAGAGATAACCGAATCACTCTTATCCTTTCTTCTCCCTGAGTATCGTACATGGATCCCTTCTCCCTTCCCCCAGTCATGCTCCCACTTCTCATCAACGCACTCGTCCTTCTTGTCACCCTCTTGTACGGATGCCGGGAGGACATCAAGGAACGGGCCGTCCCAGTGGTGATGTGGTACCCGGCGGTTGCTATTGGTATCCTGATGCTCATCTGGTTCTGGTACACCGTACTCACATCAGGGGATCTGCCGTATATCATGCCGCTTATACCTATGATTCTCTTTTTTGTCGTCGCATTCTACCTCTTTACGAGGTTTCATCTCATGGGAATGGCGGACACCAAGGCCCTTATCCTGATAACCGTCATGGTCCCGTGTTTCCCCTTCGTCCCCATGACCGGGTACCCGCTCTTTGGCATTCCCCCATATGTCTTCCTCCCCTTTAGTGTCCTCTTCAATGCCGTCATCATAAACCTGCTTCTGCCGGTTGCATTCTTCTGCATCAACATACTTAAAGGAAACAAAGCTCCCCTCCCCTATCTCTTCCTCGGATACCCGGTACAGGGTGAGACGATAGCAGACGAGTTTGGTATTGTCATGGAACATTTTGAGGAGATAGACGGCATTCTGACGAGATCATTCATCCCGGTCAGGACGGCAGTCAGGGATATGCTTGCAGGAGGGAGGCGGATCTACACAAAATCCCTCAAGGAAAACCCAACCCGGTACAGACGCGAACTTGACCTGTACAGGAAAGCCGGAACTGTCTGGATCAGTTATGGTGTCCCTTTCCTCATCCCCATCACTACAGGATTTCTGACCTCGATGATAATCGGGGACTTTTTTATGATTCTCCTGACCCTTCTCACCGGATAAGGGCCTCAATAATCACTTTTTGATGAGGAGAGATACGCAATGCGGGCACCGATCCGACAAAGGGGTCAATCACCGGAAAAGAGATATCCGATGGCGTTTTTGAGCCAGATAAGGTATATAATAAAAGGAATGAATGACCAATTATAACCCGGTGAAAATATTTGAAAATAGTTCCTGATACCAGCGTCGTCATAGACGGACGCATCACCAATCTCATTGATACGGGAGAATATAAGGGAGCCCATATAATAATACCGGAAGCCGTTGTTGCTGAACTTGAGGCCCAGGCAAACCAGGGGAGAGAAATAGGTTTCTCGGGTCTGACTGAGCTTCAGGAGCTCTGTAAACTTGCTGAACAGGGTATAATAACGATAGAATTTGTTGGTGCACGCCCCAGCCTTGAACAAGTAAAACTTGCGAGCGGCGGTGAAATAGATGCACTCATCCGCAAGGTCGCCATTGACTATGGTGCACGGTTTATTACCAGTGACATCGTGCAGTCAGAAGTTGCAAAAGCAAAGGGTCTTGATGTCCTCTATCTCCGCCCGCAGGTGGAAGACTTTACCCCGCTTGCTATAGACCAGTTCTTTGACGAACATACCATTGCCGTCTATTTAAAGGAGCGGGCAAAACCGGTTGCACGGAAAGGTACCATCCAGAAAACCGAGACCGTAACACTCCGGGATCAGCTCTGCACCGAGTATGAACTCCGGATGATCGCACAGGAGATCCTGGAACGGGCAAAACGTGACCCTGACGGATTTATTGAGATAGAAAAGCGGGGAGTGACAGTTGTTCAGATCGGGTCGATGCGAATATCGATCACGAGGCGGCCGTTCTCTGACGGTATGGAGATAACGGCTGTACGTCCCATCGTTGACCTGTCGCTTAATGATTATGCCGAATCTGATCTGATCAAACAGATGCTCCGGGGAGAAAAGCCAGGGATCCTCATCACCGGGCCGCCAGGGTGTGGAAAGACCACCCTTGCCCAGGCGATCGCGACCTACCTCTGCGATGAAGGTGTTATTGTCAAAACGATGGAACAGCCGCGTGAGATGCTTGTCCCTGACCAGATCACGCAGTACAGTGCTCTTGACGGGAGTATGGCAAATACCGCTGATGTCCTTCTGCTCGTCAGGCCTGATTTTGTCATCTTTGACGAACTGCGGAGAAACGAGGACTTTGAGGTATTTGCCGATATGCGTCTTGCCGGTATCGGGATGATCGGAATCATCCATGCCGTATCCCCCCATGAGGCCCTGCAGCGGTTTGCAGACCGGCTTGAGTTTTCAGTGCTTGCACAGATCTTCGGCTCCATGATCTATGTGAGAGACGGACAGATACACCAGATCTGCACAACCGCCTTCTCCATGAAGGTTCCGGAAGGAATTGACTCAGATATGCAGATTAGACCGGTTACCACAGTCTCTGATGTCAAGACCGGCTTTCCCGTATTTGAGATATTCAGATACGGCACGGAGACCATTGTCCTTCCGGTTGAGGAAGAGGAAGAGTCGGAAAACTCAGAAAAATACGTTCCTGCGGAAGAGACCGTTATGCACGCGGAGCAGCAGGAGCCGGTCAGGGAGAAGGCCTCCGAGGAGGAGGAACCGGAGGAAGAAGAGGAAGAGACCAATGCCTGGTCCATCACCGAGCGGGATATCCAGCGTGAGATTGGCAGATACACCGGTGGCGAAGTCAGCGTGGAGATGCTCTCTGCAACAAAGGCGGTCGTCTATATTGATGACCGGGATGTTCCTGCTGCCATCGGGAAAGGTGGAAAGAATATTGCAGCCATCGTGAACAAGGTCGGTGTTGGCATCGATATCAGACCGGCATCAGAACTTGCAAAGAAAGTAAAAGCCCTCTCACCCGGACAGTCCGATCGGGAGGAACTGATGCTTGGTGACGGGCTTCAGGTCAGGATTGACAAAAAACAGCTCTCCATCATCTCACCGGACAATACCGGGAAGATCGTTGATGTCTTTGCCGGACGGGAGTACCTCTTCACTGCAACCGTAAACGATTCAGGTGAGATTCATCTGGCAAAGAACAGTACCATTGCTCAGGAGATGCTGCGCAGATATAACGAAGGTGAACCCATCAGGCTCAAAACAGTGTGAGGGCATGTATGACAGAAGAGACACAGGCTTTGGAAGCTGCTATTCGGAAACAGTGGGATGGGGTGTTTATTGCCACTCCATCTGAAAAAAAGAAATTCTACCTGACCGTTGCATATCCGTACCCCAGTGGTGCCATGCATGTCGGTCATGGCAGGACATACATCGTCCCTGATGTTATCGCCCGGTTCTGGCGGATGCGGGGACGCGAAGTCCTCTATCCTATGGCATTTCATGTCACCGGGGCACCGGTCATCGGGATCTCAAAACGGATTGCACGACGGGATGAGAGTGCCATACAACTCTATCGGGATCTCTACCGGGTTCCTGAGGATGTCCTTGAGACCTTTACCGACCCGTTAAACATCGTCAACCATTTCTCAAACGAATATGAACGGGTTATGACCCAGGCCGGTCTCTCTATCGACTGGTCACGGCGGTTTACTACGGTTGAGCCGACCTACAGCAAATTTATCGAGTGGCAGTGGTACCATCTTCGTGAAGCTGGGCATGTAAACAAGGGTGCCCACCCGGTCAGGTACTGCCCGCAATGTGAAAACCCGGTCGGAGACCATGACCTGCTTGAGGGTGACAAAGCCGAGATCCAAAAGTTCACGCTCATCATGTTCCGGTACGGGGATGCATTTATTCCCTGTGCAACCCTCCGGCCCGAGACCATTTATGGAGTTACGAACCTGTGGGTCAACCCAACTGTTGAGTATGTCAGGGCACAGGTTGACGGATCCGAATGGATCCTCTCACGGCAGGCGATGGAGAAGATAATGCTCCAGGACCATGAAGTCACGGAGACCGGGACCATTTTGGGATCTGATCTCGTCGACAAGACGGTCAGCCATCCCTTCTGTGGTGAAGTGCCCATTCTTCCGGCAGTGTTCGTAGATCCGGATATGGCTACCGGTCTTGTCATGAGCGTTCCGGCCCATGCACCCTATGATTACATCGCTCTTCGCGACCTCCAGCGAAAAGGGCAGTATACTGATATCAAACCGGTCGGTCTTATCACCGTTGAAGGGTATGGGGAGTTTCCCGCTGTTGAGGCAGTCGAGAGGGCCGACATCATTAACCAGGATGATCCAAACCTTATCGAACTGACCCAGTCGGTGTATACTGCCGAGCATGCGACCGGAAAGATGTACGAAAAGTATGGGGGTAAACCGGTTAAGATCGCCAGAGAGGAGATCGCACGGATCCTGACCGAACAGCACCACTCTACCATCATGTACGAGTTTGACACGCGGCCGGTGGTCTGCCGGTGTGGCTCCCGGGTCTATGTCAAGGTCCTCCATGACCAGTGGTTCCTTGAATATAGTGATCCGGCCTGGAAACAACAGGTAAAGGATCACCTTGAGGACATGGAACTGGTTCCACAGGAGGTCAGGGCTGAATTCAACCGTACCGTTGACTGGCTCAAGGACTGGGCCTGCTCACGGCGCATTGGTCTTGGAACCAGGATGCCATGGGACCCGGAATGGCTTATCGAGCCGCTCTCAGATTCGACCATCTACATGGCGTATTATACCATTGCATCCAGGATAAGGCACATCGATCCCGCTCTCCTGACACCGGCGGTCTTTGACTACATCTTCCTTGGAAAAGAGTCTGAAGGACTCCCGGAGCGGGAGAGACTGGATAGCATGAGAAAGGAGTTTCTGTACTGGTACCCCTATGACTTCAGATTCTCGGCAAAAGATCTCATCTCAAACCACCTGACCTTCCAGCTCTTCCACCACTGCACCATCTTCCCAAAAGAGTGCCTCCCCCACGGCATGGTGGTCTTTGGAATGGGCCTCTTAAACGGAGCAAAGATGTCCTCGTCAAAAGGGAACGTGTACCTGCTTGAGGATGCAATCAATGACTTTGGTGCAGATACCGTCAGGATGTTTCTTATCGGTTCCGGGGAACCCTGGCAGGACTTTGACTGGAGAAATGAACTGGTCTCATCAACCAAAAAGCAGATTGAGCGGTTTGCCCAGACCATCAGGGAAGGGCTGGAGTCCGAGGGCCCGGACACACATATTGACCGGTGGCTTTTGTCCCGGATGCAGAACCATATCACCCTGGTCACGAGGGCCATGGAGAATTTCCAGACCAGGCAGGCACTTCAGGAGGCCTTCTTCGGGTTTGAGTCTGACCTGAAATGGTACAAGCGCCGGCTCGGGCAGCATCCGGCAGGAAAGAATGCCATGAAGAACCTCTGCTCAACATGGGTCAGGCTGCTTGCCCCCATCATTCCGTTCACCTGCGAGGACCTCTGGAAAGATATCGGAGAGGGTCTTGTATCGTTTGCACCATGGCCTGAACCTGATGCATCCCTTGTGGACGATGATGCAGAGATAGCAGAGGAACTCCTTGAGAGAACGGTCGAGGACATCGAATCCATCCTTCGGATCCTGAAGACACCACCCCGGAAAGTGACCATCTGTGTTGCTCCATCCTGGAAATGGGAGATTTTAACGCTTATCGCAGGAGCACCGGACAAGAAGAATGTGATTCAGGATGTGATGCAAAAGGAGGAGATCAAGGCACGAGGCAGGGAGGCTGCGGATGCGGTAAAACAGTGTACACATCTCTTCCATAAACTCCCGGCTGACCTGGTTGAACGGATTGTTGCTCGCCAGCCTGATGAACTGGCAATCTTTATGGAAGCGGCTGCATTCCTCGCCGACGATACAAAACTTGAGATAGATGTGACACCGGCAGATGCATGCCACCATATGAAGGCAGGGTCAGCCCTCCCCTTCAAACCGGCGATAATAATAGAGTAGAGATTTATTCTACTGCCTTTGCCTTTTTTACCCGTTCCTTGGTTGAGTACCCGGTCACATCATCCAGGTATCTCCGAAACCTCTTGTTGGTATCAAGGATGATCTGTTCGTCTTCGATGCCCTGCTTTGATATGGTTGTAATAAGAATCGATTTTTTTGCATCACCCAGTCTGACCTGCATGGACTCAAGGGCGCCAAATGAGATGGTATACCATCCGTCTTTCTCCTGAGGAGTGATACCAAAATGCTCAGTAATCTTCGCGGTAATATTCTCGGGAAGATCCTTTATGTGCGTTCGTTTCACCGGATATTCCTGCATATGAATACTCAATGGTTGTTTGAGCGGATATGTGTTACAGATGAGAACGTGGTGTGTGCATATTCTGGGAAGGAGGATGCCAGATGATCGGATGCATGCAATAGAAGATTTTGCCTCATCCGGGATGTCTGCCTCAAACAGGTACGCAAAACTGCGGACCGGCTCTTCCTCACCCTATTTATACCATCAGTCTGCAGTACTGATCACGGTTATTCTGATAGGGATGATCCATGATTTCAGCATATATTACCACAGAGAACGGTCTGATCCCGGTAGACGCATGGGAGGACGGATGCTGGATCAAGGTGGTCAACCCGACAGAAAAAGAGATATCACTTCTTGTAGAGCGGTTCGGGGTCTGGGTTGAGTTCTTTACCGACCCCCTTGATGTTGATGAACGGGCTCGGTTTGAGGTTGACGAGGGACATATTCTGATCCTGATCCGATCCCCCCGCCGTGAACCGGAAGAGGCAGCAATTCCCTACATTACCCTCCCGATTGGTATCATCCTGACCGGACAGGTGATCATCACCGTCACCCTGACCGAGGTTGATGTCCTTGATGAGTTCCTCTCCGGATGGGTCAAGAATTTTGACACCAGAACCAGGACCCGGTTTGCGCTTCAGATCTGCTACCGGACTGCTCTGCGGTTTCTGCGGTACCTGAAGGATATCAACCGCATGTCCAGTCAGATAGAGATGAACCTGCACCGGTCAACAACCAATGATCTCCTCCTTGATCTCTTCAACCTGCACAAGAGTCTTGTGTTTTTTACCACCTCCCTCAGATCCAACTCGCTGATGGTTGAGAAGTTTTCATACTCAAATGTCCTTGATATGAGTGATGAGGAGATTGATCTCTATGAAGAGATGGTCATTGAGAATAAACAGGCCCTTGAGATGGCAAATATCTATACCTCCATCGTCATGGGTATGACCGGAACCTTTGCTTCAATCATTAATAACAATGTCAACGTCGTGATGAAACTGCTGACCAGTATCACCATTCTTATTTCACTACCGACTCTTATCGCGAGTATTTATGGGATGAATGTGCAGCTCCCCCTGCAGGAAGAACCATTTGCATTTTTAGTGATCATGTTCTGTGCAATAACGGCGAGTGCTCTAGGATTATTTATTCTGGTTCGATGGAAAGTATTATAGTGATAAATATATGCTTCATATGTTGGTAGTAGAATATTCAGATTGGTTAAATTATCCATGCAGGTATGAGTAGTATTTATGGCATCCAGTACCATCAAGACAACCATTGATCTTCCAAAATCATTACCATGGCTTGTAAATATCAAACCTGATGAACTTGGAATATATATCCGAAAATCCCTGGCGGTTGAGTTATTTCGTGAAGGGAGGGTTTCATTAGGAAAAGCAGCAGAGATTGCTGGTTTTGAAACTAAAATGGATATGATAGATGAACTCATGATTCGGAATATTGGCCTTGATTATTCTATGGAAGATGCTGAAGAGGACCTGAATGCTCTAAAACAAATTCTCAAATGAGAAAAATCATTTCAAACTCTACACCTCTCATTGTTCTTTCAGCATTGGGGCAACTGGAATTACTTCATCATTATTTTGAGGAGGTAATCATTCCTAAGGCAGTGTGGCAGGAGGTTGTAATCAATGGAAAAAACAGACCTGGTGCATTGGAAGTCAGAGATTGTGAATGGATCAGAATTCAAGAGGTCAGTGATAGCATTGCAGTTGAGGCATTACACATATATCTTGGAATTGGTGAGTCTGAAGCGATAATCCTCGCAAAAGAGCTGAATCTCCCTCTTATCATTGATGATAAACAGGGAGACGAACTGCAAAAGCTCTTGATCTATCAGTTACCGGGACAATAGGCATTCTTTTAAAAGGCTCTGAAGATAAACTCGTGAATATGGATGAGACAGTTTCGGGTCTGATCTCCATTGGTTTTCGATTTGATAAGGAAACCATAACAAAGTTCTCCACCTGATATCTTTTTTTATCGCTTCATGCGTTGGTTTTTTAAATCCTACATCCATAGTTAGATTTATCTTACATTAGTTATGTATATCTAACATAGTGTGAGAAATATCTCACTGTGATAGTATGAACCGAACTGCCATCATCACACTTGAAATAATTATTGCAGCCCTGATACTTGTTGTTCTAATCGGGACGTACCTTTCATCAGGGTTTACTTATGATGCACTTATCTGGATCCTCCTGATCGCCCTTGGGATTGGAGCCATGTATCTTCTGAAAAAACACAATAGCACAGGGGTTCGCCGGATTATTGCGGTCATGGGTATTCTGTGTATAGGCATATCATTCGCCGGAATCCTTACACCGACCCCAGTCCTGCCGGCAACACTTACCATGGG
>ERZ795060.4115-NODE-4115-length-12599-cov-35.237883_pt1 | contig 12599 bp, 12 predicted proteins | sample MGYA00375144_ERZ795060 | MGnify/ENA primary metagenome ERZ795060 (study PRJEB30189, sample SAMN05720157) | activated sludge metagenome | isolation source: anaerobic digester from wastewater treatment plant | place: Japan | collected 2015-05-15 ... | reverse complement strand
GTACCGCAGATCATAAAGCGCGTATAAAACGCTCGGAAATACATCACTCATGGCAACCTCCTTCAATCGTTTGCATAGACCTCGGACCGGTATTCGATGGCCACGAGTTCCGAATGCATGGTCTGAACCGGTCTCTTCACGCCGAGCAGCCGGTATTTCGTCCGCTCGGCGGTCAGCTTCGTCAGCATATAGGGATATTCGTACATGTCGGTCATGGTGAAACCCGTCGGCAGCGGCACCTCCTGGATATCCTCCCCGGCCAGGGTGCCCTGCCAGGTATAGATGGCTCCGTCGCCCCAGATGGAGAGTTTATAGGTGACGCCCGCTTCCGGCGTGAATGTCCGGTCCAGCACGACGTTGCTGCCGGAGATTTCCCGGATTCGGCCGGAAAAGGCCAGGTCTTTCGCCTGGGACTGGCACAGGAAGGTGTCGCCGACCTCGCACTCGATGGCATCCAGCCCGGCGTCCAGGGAGATCGTGTGGGTGATATAACGGTTCTGAGCCAGCATGTACCTCAGCAGGCGTCGCACCTGGAATTCACGGACGACGCCGACCTGGATCGGGATGGTCTTCACAATCGGATATTCGCCTGCCGCCACGTCCTCTTCGGAAATGGTCTTATGCTTGTAATTGTCGTTCTCATCGAGGAAGGTGGTGACCAGGATGTTGGGCCGATCCTGCCTGGGGATCATCTCGACGCGGACATTGGCGGCGTTTCCTTCGGAGAAGATCTGCACCTCCGTGGCCGCGCGGTCGATCACGGGCCGATAGCTGCCGCCGGACGCGACCAGGGTCGCCCTGGCCGTCGCAGCCGCCCGGAGGGCGGTGCTCCACAGATCCGAATCGTAATCGATGACCGCGTCATACAGATGCCGCTTTTCGTATTCCCCGGTCGCCTCGTTATAGACCAATTCTTCGTTCCAGTCGTTCCACTCCTCCCAATAGGGCCAGTGGTCGTCGCTGATTGTGATCCGCCCCTGGGACCCGTTCAGCAGCATCAGCGCCACCGCCCAGGCCGTATTCCGGGTCGGGGCGACGCTTTCGTGAAAGGCCATGACGGCAGCGCCCGCCGTAACCGCTTCCGACATCCGGACATAGAGCCTGGTTTTGGTATCGCCGTCCGTCAGCTCCCAGGTCTCGACCCGGACGTAGCACTTTGTAAGCGGCCTGTTTTCCTGGGCATACCCGTTGGATTCCATGAAGACGAGCCAGTAATAGGTTTCGGGAACCGTGTCCGGATCGGCCAGGGCGGCGTTGATCTTGATCTTGCGCAGGCCGTCGACGTTGATTTCATTGACCTCGTTGCCCGTTCCGGTGACGAGGCCCTCGTCGGCATAGATGGTCGTGTCCACCCGATCGGCGGCAGGAGGCACCGACAGGGGAGGCCCCGTGACAATAGCCGTAATTTTCGGACGGGCCCCGGACAGCCGATCCGTCGCCATTGCCCGGACGCCCAGCAGCGCATGGCCTGGATAGGCGCACTGAGCATCGATGATTTCGGCATAGGACTTGAGATAAATATCGTCCATCCAAAACTCGGTCTTCTGGTCGGCCGTCGTCCTCCAGATCCGGAAGTAATAGTAATCCTTGTCAAGGCCGGTGATTTGCGCTGTTCTGGATACGGCAGCTGTGGGCGACAGGGAATCGCCTCTGATGGTGAAGGATTCTCCCTGGGATGCCATGACGACGCTGGTGATAGCAAAAGCGTTCCGGTTATGGGTGCCGTAAAGATTCGTACACCAGTCGCTGTACCAGTCCACCCGCACTTGGTAATAATCCTCTTCCAGATTATTGATGACGACATCGACGGATCCGTTCGCGTTCGGCTGGGTGAAGGGATCGCCGCCGGGAGTACCGAATGCGTAACTGTTATGGAGCGTCCAGGAGGTGTCGCCGACCTTCCGGTAATAGACCCGATACCCGGACCAGGCGATATAGGTCGACCCGTCGATGGTCCAGTAACTGTTCAAGGTGAAGGCGATATAGGTCGTCTTGATGTTGCTGTCGAAACCCCAGGTTATCCTCCCGGAGAACCCGCTGTTTGTCTCAGTGATGTCTCCAGGGCCGACGACGCCGTCTCCGGGGATGAAATTCCAAGTGCTTTCCGATGCCTTTCGGTACTGAATGCGGAACTCGACGCTCCTGGCCACATAGGCGCCGCCGGTATATTCACAGATCCCACGGGGGGCCATAATCGTCAGCCGCGCCCCGGTGATCCGCGCTTTCGAGGAAAACTGGACGACGTTGGAAGGGGCGCTGGTCGAGGCATCGTAAGGGACCCTGGCGCCGGAGGAGTATTGGACATGAATCACGTCAAACATATCCATCATGGTCTGTTCGTCGTCGCCCATCCGCATGTCGATATAGGCCCCCTTGAAGTAGGTGTACGCCGTGTCGTTGATGCGGATATCCTCAAAGCGCGTGATCCGATGACCGCACGGGCATATCAGCATGTCGAGATATTCGTTTTCGCTCGCATCGTACCAGGTCTTCTCGCTGATGATCTGGCCGCCGGTCCGGATGCGGCCGAAGATCATCGGCTTCACCAGGCCCTGGCTGGCCTCGTTGGTGATCCCGTTCCAGTCATAACGGTTGTAGACGCTGCTGGCGGCGATGTCGCCGCTGTAGCCGGAAAGCTGTGGTATTTCAGGTGCCGGCAGAGGACAGAGGGCATTGACCACCATATTGCCGACCATAGCTATCGCCGCAGACGCCGCCACCGCGCCGGCGAGGACCCATCCGGACAACCCCGCCCATCCGGCCAGTGAACCCCCCATTGTCATCGGCGCCAAGGCGAAGGCGGCAACGGTAACCAACAGACTGCCGACCGCCCGGCCAATATCGCCGCCGGCGGCGTCAGGCAAGGCTTCTCCGCCGCCAGGTTTGTATACATAATAACTGATGATAAACGCCTCATACCGGGAGAGGCGAGATAGAATGACTCCCTTGTGAGGAAGGGCGTGAAGTAGAGACATCTCCGGCGTCACGATGCCGAGATGATAGTGGCCGGAGGGCATCTTCAAAAGGGCTACGGCATAGGGCTGTGGGCGATCAATTTTAATCCAGTTCTGACCTTCCGTGGCAATGATCTCGTCATCAATACATTCTTCCTCGCGAGGCGGTAGTTCGATGAGGAGTCTGTGATATACCTCTCTCACCAGCCCATAGCAGTTCATGCCCAGAGGCCCTTTCTTGCCCCGTAGCGCATACTGGATCCCGATCAGGTCTTTCCATTCGATCGGCGTGGCTGCTATTTTCGCCGGCACGGGATGATTATACAAAGCCGCCACCTCCTACATAGGCAGATCCAGGAATCCCTGGGAATGAATTGAATCTCGCGACGTTCGTGTGCCGCTCACAATCCGCCAAAGTGTGGTTGCATGTATCGGGAGATCCGGCCGTGAAACCGGTCGGCTGAGAATACGTGCCGTCGATTTTCTTGATATAACAGCCCCTTCCTTTGTAGCGGTTCCAGCAGAAATCCGTCAGGTACTTCTCCTGAAGGAGAGACACCATGAATGGATTGAAGGTCCCCAACTCCAGGACTATTGCCTCATCCGTGATCGGCCCGCATTTGAGGATCTCCAGCGTCTCCTGATAGACAATATCTTCCTTTTCGGAAGAATAGAGTTTGAAAACTATTTTCTGCCCATCTACGGACCCGGACTGCTTGAGATAGGTACCCAACACGCCATCGATATTGGAGATGGTCAACTGAACCGTGGCGATCTCGCCCTTGCCGTCGTCCCGAATCTCGTCCAGCATGACCGGAAAGGGCGTATATGTGTTTCCGTCGGCAATGATTTCCTCCGGGTTCGGCGTGTAATGGAGCGTCTGTGTCTCCAGGATGATCTCGAAGAGAGGAATCCATACGGAAGGGTTGTTGAAGTTCCGGTGGTCGTTATCGGGGATCGTCCTGGCCATTACTCCACCTCCGGGCCGATTGATTCGAGCGTGATCCTCACGTGGTAGCGATAGCCATCGCCATATTCGACCGGGTCTTCCGGTATCTCCTCATCGATGATCCGGCAAAGGATGCCTCGCGGGATGACCTGTCCGTCCGGCCTGGGCTCCAGAGATGTCGGCAAAACGTACCAAAAGGCGTCCGAGCCCACGTTGTCAATCCAGGCCAGGAGCATCTCATATTCAGCAGCAGTCATGGCCGGCCACTCGATTACGATCTTCTTGTTACGCGCCGGATACCGGTCCCGCTGATGCACATAGCCAGCCGCAGCCTGGAAACGGACCTTCGGAGATACAATCGTCGCCTTGTATCCACCCTGGGGGGCCGTGATCAAATCATATTCGATATTCTCGTAAACAACGCTCATCTAATAACCCCTCCCGCCGGTAGCCAGGAGACTCCTGAATGCAGGGCTGCTCCGCGCCTTTTTGGCGACCACGTGGATGATTAGCTGCTCGTGGTCGAACCGGATGTCCTTCTCCTCCGTCTCCATCTGCGTGCCCGTCTCGTTGGTGATATTGATGGTCACCTTCGGCAGAGAGCCACTGTTCGCCATGAGCCCCAGGGCCTTCATCTGACCGGCGGTAAAAACACCTTCACCTCGCTGAAGAATGGCGGGATATTCATCAGGCGCAAATCCGCTGTGAAAACGGGGGGCTCCGGCAAAGGCGAGATTCGGGACTATGCGATAGAATGCGGCCGCTTCTCGGCCAGCAATACCTCCACCGTGTTGGACAAGAGCAAAACTTTTATCGGCTGAGAAATAAGTTTTGGGCGAAGTGCTTAAGAATGTGCCGGTATTGGACCCCGTCGAGGAACTGCCAGAGGTGCCCAAGTTAAATAAGCTACTTATCCCGCTCTTTACCGCACCTATAAGGCCAGCCGCTGCCATGTTTGCCAGATAGCTGGCGATGGCCCGGTTAACGCTGTTGACGAAGGATGTAATGTAATCAGCGACGCTCTTGAGCTTTCCCTGGAAGGCATCAAAGAAGATATCGCTGAAGGCATCACGCATGGCCGTGGCCGTTGTCTGGGCGACGTCGTACATCTGCTGCCCGACATCGGTCCACTTGTTCAAAAGGTCTTTGAAGCCGAGCTTCATCGCCTCAATGGGCGAATTCATCAACTGCTCGCGCATCAGTTCCGCCCGTTTCTTTTGCTCGGCGATGATCTTGTCCATCTGGGTGTTCCATGCCTGCTCGTTGCCCGTCTTGGGCATGGCCGCCAGCGATTGACGCTGCAGGGAGATCAGTTCTTCCGTCAGGCGGATTCGCTCGTTGATGGTATTCCGATGCGCCGTACCTTCGGCTTCGATCAGATCCAGTATGGCCAGACGATTGTGTATTTCCGCCTCACGGGCCGCCCGGTCATACTCGGCGGGCTTCACCACCTCTGCCTGCCGGATCTTCTCGTTGTACAGGAGCGTGATGGCTGCCTTCTCCTCGGCAGACTTCTTGACGTCTGCCAGCTCCTCGGCGAGCTTTGCCCGCAGCGCCTCTGCTTCCGCTTTGTAACCGGCCCGGACGTTCCCGGTCAGTTGGGTATATTCCTGGGTCTGAGCGGCAACGAAAGACCGGACGCTGGCCAAAGACCTGGAATTTTCCTGGGCGATGGCAATATCCCGTTTCTCCTGCGCCTGCTTGCGCATGGTTTCGACTTGCGCATTCACTTCCGCCTGGGCCTTGAGCATGTGCTGCAGGTCAGCCTGGAGCGCCGGATCGACAGCCGTGATGGGATCGTTAGCGTCCCGCTTGGCATTCTTTTTCGCGGCATCGCTCTGAGCTTTGGCGATCTTCTCCTGCAGCTCCCGAACGGCCCGGTCCATGTCGGTCTTGTATTTTTCGATGGCCGCCATGTCCTTCCGGTAGGCGTCCTCGATGTCGATCAGTTTGGCCTCGTGGGACGTCGCGGTCAGTTTCTTGATTTCCGAAGCGAATTCGAGAACCTTTTCCTTTGCGCCCTTGAGTATGTCGCTCATCCGGTCCAGGGTGGAATTCACGGCGCTATGGGCCAGGTTATATTCAACGGCAGCGGCCTTCCCCTTGCGGCTCCCGGCCGTCAGGTCTTCCGTGCTCTTCGCGGCGCTGTCCGTGGCGTTTTTGATCTTATGCCTGGCGTCGGCTTCCCGGAAAATCTCCTCACGGATCGATTCTTGGAGGCTCAACTCCTGCTTGAGTTTGCTCTCAGCCGCAGCCTGGTTTTTAAGAAAGTCCTGGTAGATGGCGCTCTGCGCCGATCTGGCGGAATCCGATTTCTTCCGGTAATCCTCCGTCAGGCCGAAGAACTGGGCCATTTTCGGAAAAGATTCCTGGATGGTGGCGATGAACTCGTAGAAGAGGATTTTTCCGGCCTCTTTGACCTGCCCCCAGACCGACTTTGCGGTAGCGCCGATCATGTCCCAGGTATAAACGGCATACGCGCCGAACTTGGCGATGGAGGCGTATCCGGCCTGCATGGCCTCACCGATGGTCAGACCCAGGATCTCCATCTGCGCGATCTGCTTGCCCAACTGCCATCCGATAAAGGCCGCCCCGATACCGGCCATCGTACCGGCGGCCAATGCCGCTGCGGTCGTCATGGTGGCAAGACCGCCAGCGCTGGCCAGGGCGGCGGCAAATAGGCTTTCGATTGAGGCTACAACCGGAGCGAACAGGCCAGCCATATAGGCGGCGATGGCCGCGATCCGGGATGCCAGCCAGGTCACCGTTCCCCCGATGGCCCTGATGGCTACGCCGACGGCCAGGATCTTCACCGCCAGACCGCCAAACCCGGTAAGGAGATCCACGATGACGGGATGATTCTTCGTGAAATCGCTGATCGCCTTGCTCATGTCCCGGATGCCGTCAATGATGGAGCAGATCTTATCGTCCATTTTCTGCAGGGAGACGATCAGGCTTTCGTTCCATTTGATCTCGCCGGTTTCTTTGTTGAACGTGACGATGGAATCCGTCAGGTCCTTGATGATGCCCTTCGTCTTCTGGAAGCCCTCTTCCATTCCCTTCCCGAGGGCCTGCGTGGCGGCGTCCTTCAGGTTCGACAATTGGACGGATAAGTTCTTTGATGCCTCTGTAGCGCCCACTGTGGCCCCTTCCAGGGCCTTCATGACGGCAGGATAGAGCTTCCCTTCGGCGTTCAGTTGCCGGATCTTCTCGTTGGTCAGGCCGGCCGCCTCCATCAGCGGCTGCAACATGGTCGTCCTGGGCGTCATGTTGCCGCTAAGAATGCTGCGAACCTCTTCGCCCAGCATATCGAGCGGCACGCGCATGGCCGAAGCCGCCTGGACGATGGCCGTGGAAAAATTCACGACCATCTTTTCATCGAAGCCGGCCTTGAGGGCCGGAACATACGCCTGTATGTAAGCCTTCGTCAGTTGCTCATAGGTTGCGGCGGTTTCCAGCCCGGCGATGCGCAGCCGGTTCTGCGTCTCGGTGCTCAGGGCAAGGGCAGCCTCAAAGGCCCGTTGCCCGGTAATGATGTCTCCTGTCTTGTCCCGGAATTCCCGCATGGAATAGATCAGAGATCCCAAACCGACGCGGGTTTCCTCCATCGTGGCGTTGAAGCTGTAACCGGCGCTGACGGCGTTCTTGATGACGGCGTAGCCGCCGAACGATAGGAACAGGTTGCGGATTGTCCCGGCGAACTCGTTCGCGGCACCGTTGGCCTCCCGGAGCGTCTGCTGGTAGGCGCGCGTCGCCGAATTCACCGTCTGCAAAACGCCGGTGGCCAGGTCTTTAGCTGCGATGATGATTTCGAGTTTCGTCATTTGGGCTCTTCACAACTATCCGGTCGATATCGCAGGTCGAGCAGTCCACGTTCTTCTTTGCCGCCCGGCAGGCCCGGCAAAACAACGATTTCGGGTCGTTTTGCTTTCCTGCGTCCTGCTTTTCATGGATCCCTCTCAACACGCACCGCTCGAGCACCCTGAGTTTTCTCAGGATCACCTTGTCAAATTCGATCTCGATGACGCCCGCGATCATGGCGGCGGCGTTGTAATCGAGACCGATCACACCGTTCGGCCCCACCCGCCATTGCGTCAAGACGTTCGTCCATAGGTCCCAGGCGTCTTCGTTTTCCGGCAATAAAGCGGGCGGGGCGTTCCGGCATCGGTCGCATCGAGACCTCTCTACGCATCCGCTGCATCTGGCCGGTCCGCCGCCTTCGTACCACTGCCAGATGGCTTCAAGTTTTTTTCATCTTCGCCCTGGCCGTAGCTCAGGTCGATGATGGCCTTGAACAGTTTCAGGGCCTTGTCGTTCGGGAGCGCATAGACCTCGCGGATCTGCTCCGGTCCGCAGACCATCTCCAGAATCTCGTCGGCCGCGTCGTCCGCGTTTTCGATTGACAAATTTCCGATGTTATAGCCCTTCTTGCGCAGAGCCTTGACCTCGCCCCGGGTGAGGGGCCGAATGTTGAATTTTTTCCCGTCGATTTCTTTTTCCATATCGAGTCCTTTCTGCGCTTAGAATGTGGCAATCGGGCTCAGGAGCACCATCCGAAGGGCCGAGGCGTCGGTATCGTCGTTGTAGTAGGCCTCGAACGGCAGCTCCACCAACAGGCCGGTCGGCCCGGAAATGACCGGAGACTGAGGCTTGAAAATGACCTCATCGAAGTAGAAGCTCATCTTCTCGTTTCCTGCTGATGCCCCTGTCCCCGCGCCCTTCGTGAAATGCAGCTCCAGGGTCGTCTCGGTGTGGGCTACGGCCAGGGCATACAGGACATCATCCTCGAACAGGATCTTGACCGTTCCCGTTACCTTTGCCTGACCTTCGGGGAGGCTATACCGCTGGCCTGTCCCGTCGAGGACGTAGTTATTGCCGTCCAGGGCATTGTCCAGGGTGAAATCGATCTCGGTGACCGTCCCCAGGGGGGATCCGCCGCGCTGGATGGACCCGGAGAAGCCGTCGAAGGGCGTGTGGCCGTTGTCGGTCGCCGTTGCATCGAATGTGGCCGCCCCGATGGTTTCCTTCGCTCCCATGATGGAGACGGAGCAGTCAATCATCCCTTCCGGTTTGGCAGCCAGCCGGAAGCTGTTCACCCGGCAGCCGTTGTAGAGGAAGTATTTGTCGGTGGCCAGGTCCGTGAACTGCTTTTCGATGCACATCCCGACCGGCAGCGCGCCGATCTTGTAGGTATGCGTGTAGGGTGCCGCTCCACCTGCAACGCCGTAGCTTCCGAAAATGTGTTTGAAGAGCTTCCCGTACTGGGGGGACAGCTCGAAATTGATGTCGCCGGAGACGTCAACGTTTCCCCGGACCGGCGCCTGGGGGTTGCGGCTGGAGCGGATCGTCTGGGACGAGATCAGGTTGCGGTTCAGCCGGAGAGATTCGCTCGTGAACGGCAGGACATGGGCGTCCGGCGAACTCGGTGTGGTCTTGTAGGTCGTCTCCGTGTCGAAGATCAACACGGCATTAGCGCCTGACTGCTGGGACATGGGTTATTCCTCCTTTCCCTTTTTGCCTCGGCCGGCTGCGATCTCCGGCTGGTTTTCCTGGTATTCCTTCAGCCTCCCCTTGCGGAGCAGGATGTCCGCCAGGTCGTCAGGGACCTCTTTTGGAATGCCGATCCGGAACCAACCGGCGATGCCGCAGCCCATGAGTTCCGGACCTTCGTCATAATATAGTTTTTTCATAGATCCTCCTTTTTACGGTTCCGGTTCAGGGACCGGCTCGGTTGCGATGATATTCGTCTTCAAACGATAATTGAGCCCATAGACCAGCAGCCCTCCCTCAGCCATCACCAGGTCCTCCCTGACAGGCCAGAGCCACCCGTAAGGGCTGATCGGATGGCCGATGAGGTAGTTTCTGACCGCCTCGATGATCGTGTAGGCCTCGGATGCACCGGCCTCCCTGCTCTTGAGGTTCCTCCCGACCAGGACGATGAGGAAGTCCATCTGGTGATCGGCCCGGTTCGTCCCGATGACCTTTTTCTCATCGAAATCCGCGCCGTGGTAGATCACGTTCAGGGCAGGCAGGCGCTGGGGCGACTTGAGGAGATCCTCGATATCGCCCTGCCAGACGCCCACGCTGGCCACGGCGGTGATCTTCTCCAGCTGCTTGATAATTTCGTCATGAATCGTCGTGATCATCAGTAGTTATCCAATGTCCCGGCGCTCCCGTCCGATGTCTTGCCCAGAGAGAAAATCCGATCATCTTTCGTGCGCGTTGCCTGGGGAAGGCCGTCGCTCGGCTCCGCCGGGGCATCCGCACCCAGGGAGATCAGGCCCTTCGCCACATCTCTGAAGAACCGGATTGCGTTGTCATAACGCTTCTGTCGCTCCTCCGGGACCTTCAGAACAGAGCGCCTGGAAAACAGGTGATAGATTGCCATGTCCACGGAGAATTTGCGGATGATGACAGGTACAGGAGAAAAGGGCGTGGTATAGCGGCCTCCGCAGTAGGAATCGATCTCCGCATCAGCGTCGGCAATGGCGCGGGCCACGGCGGACGTGTCTACGGAACCGCTTCCTGAATCATCGGTCAGCTCTACAAGCTCATCCTGGCTGATCTGCTCTTCAAGGTCTGATTGCGTGCTATATGCCATGTCAGTTCCTCGTTATCGCCTCCTTCCGGTGGCATGATGCGATATCAGCATCACGCCACCGGAGATCGGGGAATGTTAGGTCACGTAGGTATCTTTCCAGAGATACCCCGCGCCGGCGGACACCTGGATGATGTCCGTCTCCTCGGCGACCTCGTAGACGTCCTGATGCTCCGCCGCTTCGCGCCACATCGTGGTCCGGCGGGGTGAGCCGTCCTCATAGGCGGTCCGGCACTGGTATCCCGCGGAGATCACCTTGAGGCCCGGGCTGGGCGGCCGGTAGAACAGGAAGCCCATGCCCTTGCCGGCGTTGACTTCCCATACGTAGCGGGCCGTGAAATCCGTCCCGGCTTTGGTCTCTTTGGCCGTGGAGTAGATCGCCTCCCCGACGAGGACTTCTTCCAGGTCGCAGACCGCGGCCAGCAGTTCCGCCGTGAGAACGCCCCGCTGGGTGTATTTGATCTTTTCCAGGATGCCCGAGCATTGTTTGAGGGCCTCGTAGGTGGCAAAATCCAGGATCAGGCAGTTGGGGGTCACACCGGTCGCCTTCTGGATGGTCTTCCGGCCGTTGGCGATGTCGGCCAGGAAGGTGTTCGTATCGTCTTTGGGACTCCAGAGCCCTTCGGCATCCTCGCCGCCCACATTGCCATCCGCCCAGGTGCTGCTTATGATGAGGGAGGCGATCCGCCTCTCCTTCGACAGGTCGATCTTGTCGGCGCAGAACTCGATGGCGTCCTGATCGGGTTTCAACGGCGGGGCCATCCGCGATTGGGCAAAGCGCCGGTCCTCGTCGGTGACCTCTTTGGCGAAGGCGTATTCCTTCGTGGAGATGGTGAGCCAATCGATGGGATAGCCGCCGCGGGGGGCGCGGGCGCCGGGACCACGGATTCCGGCCTCGTCGCGGAACCAGGCGCCCTTCTGATAGACGGCGATCTTGGCCTTCGGATCGATGCCGTCGAGGATCGGGAAAACCCGGTCGCCGATGTAGGCCTTGTTTCTGTATGCCACGGAGACGTTCTGCAGGGGTCCCGTGACGAGGAGTTCTTTCACATTGGGTTGAGGCATGTTTCAATTCCTCCTTTCATGTCAAAGTATTAGTGGGCGACCGTGCCGAGGCTGTAGATCGTGACCGCCTCTGAGCCGCTGGTCGCATCGGTCACCACGGCCAGGAAGTTGCGCGAGTAGTTCTGGGCGATGGTCATGGTGCCGGAGAGGGTCACGCCGGTGCCGGCCGTGAGGGTGATCGGTTCGTCGCCGTCGGCGGTGTTGCGGATCGTGAACTCGAAGCTCGACCCGGTGATGCAGCCCGCGATGGCCCCGACGATCTGGGCCGCCGTGGGGGTCACGTCGGACCGGGCTCCCCCGTTCGGGTCCCGGAGAATCAGGCCGCCGACCAGTTCCGCCGCCGTATAGGTGACGGCGGCGGCGGTGGTCTTGGACGTTACGGTCGTGATACGCTTCACCGCGTCGTTGATCGCCGGGCACATTCCCAGGAGCAGGCAGCTCCCGAGATCGTCCTCGGCCGCCGAGGCCTCCACCATGACGGCCCGCGCGTATGCCAGGGAGCCACTGGCATCCTGGGCCTTGCCGGCGTCGGTCGCCGAGACGTATTCCGGGCCGATGAAGGTGCCGATGCCGATGGCGTCGTTGGCCTGGATCTTGGAAATGCCGGCCACCCGGACCACCGCGGCCTCGCCCAGGGCCGGGGCGTTCTGGAGAACCCCGATCGCCACCTCGGAGGCGGAATCGGGGCGCCGCACCGTACCCGACGACGTGAGCACCACGAACCGATACTGATCGTTGCTGAGGTCTTCGGCCGCCGGGAAGGTCAAATCAAGAAGTCTGTTTTCCGTAGCCATTTTTACTCTCCTTTCCGCGGCTTAGGCCGCAATCTCCTGATGGTATTCCCGGACCAGGTCGGGGTGCTCCCGCTGGACCTCGGCGAAGGCCGTGCCGTAAGACATCTCTTTCCTCTCCTGCATCTTGGCCCGGATCAGGGCTTCGACCTTCGCGCCCGCCTGACCCCGGCCGCCCGTGTCCTTGTCCCGGGTTGCAATCTCCTTAAATATCACGACCTTGGGGAGTTCGGTCTCGAAGA
>ERZ795060.4108-NODE-4108-length-12621-cov-5.038437_pt1 | contig 12621 bp, 7 predicted proteins | sample MGYA00375144_ERZ795060 | MGnify/ENA primary metagenome ERZ795060 (study PRJEB30189, sample SAMN05720157) | activated sludge metagenome | isolation source: anaerobic digester from wastewater treatment plant | place: Japan | collected 2015-05-15 ... | reverse complement strand
CCCCCCCCACTGCTCCCCCCACTGCCGCCGGGGCCGCGCGTGTCGACCGCCGTCGCGTGCGCGGGCGGTGCGGGTTCGGTCGTGCTGGCGCGGGCGGAGATGTTCAGCGCGTGTCCGCGGCGTGGACCGGCGAGCATGGCCTGGCGCGCGTTGAGGATGATGTTGAGCAGCGCGTGCTCGAGCGCGACGGGTTCGATCCGGGCGCAGAGTCCCGGCTCCACGGCGAGCGCCAGCGCGATGCCGTCGCGGGCCGGCTCGCGCCCGAGGCAATCCAGCGTGCGCCGGATGCTGCGCGAGACGTCGGTGCGTGTCGGAAAGTCGGCGTCGAGCCCGCGGAACGGGCCGCGGGAAGCGGGCGTAGACGCCAACGGCGCGGCGGGCGCTTGGGCGTCGCGGTTGGGCGCGGCGCCGGCGGCCTGCGGCTGCGCGATCGGACTCCCCCCCACTGCGACCGGCGCGACCGGGTGCTCGTCGCGGACCAGGTCGAGGATGGCCGAGGCGATCCGGCCCGCGCGCTCGGCGGCGGCGGAAGAACGCTCCAATGCACGGCGCGTCAGGTCGGCGTCCTCGGGGCGGGCCAGCGCCATCTGCGCGTAACTGAGCATCGGCGTCAGGATGTTGTTGAACTCGTGCGCGATGAGCCCGGCGATCGTCCCCAGAGTCGCCAGCCGATGCTGGCGCTCGATGTCCCGCTCGAGTTCGCGCACGCGAGCCTGCAGCCGCTCGATCTCCTGGAGCGCATCGGCGCCGGCGCGAGATGAGCCAAGTTTGGGAGACATTCGGTATTCGGTCGCAATACCCAAAACAGGGTGACGACCTGAGAATCCTGGTGGAGCGCCGCGGAGCGCGGTTGACGACCCAGCCGGATCGGCGACCCGCACGGATTGGTCAAGTTGCCCGGTTGTGATCGGGCGACAAATCGGGGAAGTTGCCGGGTCCGTGCAGGTTGCGCCGATTGCGGCCGGGCCGAGAACACACAGCCCCAGGGCACGCGCCGTGATGGCGCCGCCGCTGGCTCCGAAGACCCGCCCTGCTGCGACCAGCCGAGGAAAGTCAGCACCAGAGGGGGGTGGCCGCTAGCGATTGGGAGATGCCATGTCCGAGACCCACTGAGTGCCCGGCGAGCCGTGCGAGGCGATCAGAAACGCCTTGGCACTCATCGGAAGGATCGGCAGATCGACCACCGCAGCGAGATCGACCCACACGAGACGGATGTGGTCCTCGCGCGAGCGGACAGTTTCCCAGGCGCGCCGCTCGGAAGCGCTCGCGGGCGGTTCCACGGGGAACACCACATTGAGTTCGTGATGCAGGCGCTTGCGCGTGTGGAACGAGTGTTCGTCCACGAGGAGCGGCGGCCGCACGATCCGGATCTTCAATCCGGCTTCTTCGAGCAGTTCGCGCTCTGCCGCCCGGGCCGCGGGCTCGCCGAACTCAACATGGCCTCCCGGGAGGTAGTAGTTGCCCTTCTCGATGTTTTGGCAGAGCAGGACCCGGGAATCGAGCGTGATCAGGGCGCGTGCGATGCACTCGATTTCGTGCCGGGAGTGAGGCCGCCCGGCATGTGCCTGATCCGCGCCGGGGAGGGCTCGGCGGGTTTTTGCTCGGCCCGGTTTGGGCGTGCCTACGTTCCCCGTGGAACGTCGCGCTGTGCTCGTTGCCGCCCTAGTCGGCGCAGATTGTGATCGCTTGGGCGCGGGCTTGCCGACCTTGGAAGTCGTGGTGCGTCGGGCTGGCTTTGAAGTCCTGTGCTGCTTGGGCACGTCTGGAGTTCCTTCCAACAGGCCGCCTGGAGGCAGTGGGGGCCTTGCACGCCGTGGGCCGACGCCGGACCTTTCAGGCGGAGCGCAGCGTTGAGCAGGGTCCGCAGGTCATGCGTTCCACGTGGAACAACCTTGGCCGAATGATACCATAGGCTGTAGTCTGTTGTATCATACCACAACGAATAGTCGTCCAAGCACAACCAGAATATAGAACAAAATTCAAACAAACATCGGGGTATGAGTTCATGAACGAGCGAACGGGTACCGGAGTCGGTGCGGCGGCGAGTTCGACGGCGATTTCGAAGGGTGGGCAGCCAGCGCGGCGCCTGGGCCGCGGGCTCAGCGCCCTGATCAACGTGTCCGTCCCGGTCGATGCGGGCCAAGCGGAAGTTCCTGCGGATGCGCTTTCGATCGGGTCGGCCGGCCATCGAAGCGGTGCGGACCGGGCCGGCGGCGGGAGCGGTGGGGGGGGCGAGGTCAAGGCGCGGGGCGCCGGCGCGAGCACATCGGAAACGCGGGGCGAACGGGAGATCGTGTCGATCGCGATCGATCGGATCGTGCCGAGCCCGTTCCAGCCGCGGAAGCACTTCGACGCCGCGGCGATCGCCGAACTGGCCGCGTCGATCACGGCGGCGGGTTTGATTCAGCCGATCGTGGTGCGGCGTTCGGGGAGCGCGCCGGGAGTTGGGGAAGGCGGCGGTCACGAGCCGTCGCGGTTCGAACTGGTCGCGGGCGAGCGGCGCTGGCGCGCCGCGCGCCACGCGGGGCTTGCGCGACTGCCCGCGGTGGTGGTGGAAATCTCCGACGAACAGGCGGCGGAATGGGCGCTGATCGAGAACGTGCAGCGGACGGACCTTTCGCCGCTGGAACGGGGCGAGGCGCTCAAGAGCCTGGGCGAGAAGTTCGGCCTGACGCACCAGGCGCTGGCGGAAAAGATCGGGCTCGACCGCTCGAGTGTGACGAACCTCATCCGCCTGACGGAACTGGAACCGGCGCTCGCCGGCCTGATCCAGTCGGGCGAGTTGTCGCTGGGACACGGCAAGGCCCTGCTGTCGCTCGCGCCGGGGAGCACGCGCGTCGAGCTCGGACGCCGCGCCGCGCAGGAGGGGTGGAACGTTCGGAAACTGGAGGCGACGGCGGCGAGCCTGCGCGGGCGCGAAGGCGCTTCCGGCGACGTCCAGAATCTCTCGGTCAGCGTCGAACCCAAACTGAGCAAGCGGGAGATTCAACTGCGCGACCTGGAGCGGCAGTTGAGCGAGCACCTCGGGACGAAGGTGCGCGTCCGCACGGACAAGAGCGGGAAGCGCGGGTCGGTGCAACTGGCGTTCTTCGATCTCGACCACTTCGATGGGCTGATGACCAAGCTCGGGTTCGTCATGCGATAAGCGCTCCCGGTGCTCATGTAGCGTCGTGGCGCACCCCTCGCGGCGCACATGAGAACACGGCGCTTCGAGCGGCGGCGGTGATGCGATCAACACCCGAACACGAAATGATGTGATGGGAGAGGGTTGAGAAACGGGTTTCTTATTACTAGCATGCGGCACAAAGTTGGGTCCGGGCACGCACGACTGCCGTCCTCAATCTCGTGAAGGCCGGCCAGGAAAAGAGCGGGCGCCCCCCGGATCGGTCCTTTCAACACGAAGGAGCACAGGGTCATGGCAAAGAAAGGCAGTGGGGGGCTGGCGGGGCTGAGCGTCGTGGAACTCCAGGCGGAGCTGTCGCGGCGCCAGCGCGCCGCGGGCGGTCTGCTCCGCAAGCGCGACCGTCTGCTCGCGAAGCTGCGCGAGGTCGAGGCGCAGATCGACGCGATGGGCGCGTCGGGCGGCGGGCGTCGTCGTCCGAAGAACGACATGAACCTTGTCGAGGCGCTCTCCAAGGCGCTCGACGGCAAGACGATGAGCGTGACCGAAGTCGCCGAGGCCGTGCAGCGCCAGGGCTACCGCACCTCCTCGCCCTCGTTCCGCACGATCGTCAACCAGACGCTCATCAACAGCGGGAAGTTCAAGCGTGTCAGCCGCGGCAAGTACACGCTCAAGTGAGCGTGACCGGCGTGCCGCCGATGCATCTTGCACCGACATGAAAACAAGCCACCCGGTCGCACGAGCGCCCGGGTGGTTTGCTTTTGGTCGTGGTGATCGGGCCCTGGTTCCGCGCCGGGCCGGCTCGCCCCCATGGGGCGGGCGTCGAGGGCGTTAGTTCTTGGCGTCGCGTTTGGCGAGGAGCGCCTCGACGACTTCCTCCAGGCGTCCGCGGGCGCTGGAGTTGGCGAGGGCGCCGTCGGCGTCGACGACGAAGATGCGCGGGATCGAGGTGATGCCCCAGGACTTGCTGAACTCGCTGTCCCAGCCCTTGCCCTGGTAGAAGTGGTACCAGCCGAGTTGGTTCTGGCTGATGAAGTCCAGGAGTTTCTGCTTGCCGGACGAGGTCTTGGCGTCGGCGGGCTGGCCGTCGGAGGGTTCGCTGTCGAGGCTGACGCTCACGATCTCGACGCCGCGGTCCTTGTACTTCGCGTAGAACTCCTTGAGTTTCGGGAGTTCGGCGACGCACGGGCGGCACCAGGTGGCCCAGAAGTCGATGACGACGACTTTGCCCTTGAACTTGGACGCGAGGTCGACCTGCTCGCCCGTGACGGCGTCGGTGAACTTGAGTTCGAAGGGCTTGCCGATGCCGTGCACGATCCTGGCCATGGGGCGCGCCTGTTCGGCGGCCTCGGAGTCGGGGTAGTCCTTCAGCAGGCGGTCGAGGAGGTTGCCGGCGCGCTCGGGGCTGCGGTCGATCCAGCGGTTCACGAGGTACAGGAGCATGCCGGCGGCGCGCTTGTCCTGCGGGGCGTGCGCCAGGAAGCGCTCGACGGCGGGCATCGTCTTGTCCGGGTCGAACTTGCTCTGGCGACCGACCGCGATGGCGTTCCAGTACATCGCCTGCGACACGACCTCGGGGTTCTGATTCTCGGAGATGATCGCCTCGGTGTCGGCGATCGCCTTGTCGGGGGCGTGCTGCTCGAGGACCATCATGTTCCAGCGCCGCGCCATGAGTTCGGGCGCGCGCTCGTGCTTGGGATCGGCGCGGTACAACTGCATCCCCAGTTCGGCGATGCGGTCGACGATCGCGGCGCGCTTTTCCATGTGGCGGCTGAACTCGTCGGCGTCGTACTTCTCGGGCGCGACCGGGATCGCCAGGCCGTCGTACTCCTCGAGGATCTTCTCCGGCGGGCGGTTCTCGCCGTCGCGGGCGCTCTGGGTCTCCGGCTGGGGCGAAGCCTTCGGCGCGGGGGCATCGGGAGCGCCGGCGCCGCCCTTCTTTTCGGGGTCGTCGGCGCGGGCGACACCCGCGCTCAGCGCGAGGGCCACGCCCGCGGCGAGCGCGAGCGGCGAGCGGCGGAGGGCATCGGACAGGCGGGTCTTCGTGGCGGGATTCATGGCTGGCGGACTCCCCGGTGAGGGCCGTGCTTCTGGGTCGCGTGCGATGCGAGCATACGCCCCGGGTCGGCGCGAGTGCGCCAAGGCCCGAGAACGCCATCATCGGCAGAATCGAAGGCGGTCTGGACTGCGCGGATCGCGGCTGCCCGCACCGCCCGGCCCGCCCTCCCCGGGCACGCGCAGGCGAGCGCAGACCGGGCGGACCCCGTGTTTACGGGTGTCGCGAGCGGACGTTGCGTTGGTGGAGCGGGGCGGCGGGGAGCGCGGGCCTCAGGCGGCGCGCGGACGCGGGGGGTCTTCGTCGCCGCTGCCCTGGGGGCTCGGGAACTTGAGCGTGTGTTCGACGTCGCGTCGGACGCGGTCCAGACGGCGCTGCATGGAGTCGAGCGTGCGCTCGATCCCCGCGATCAACTCGTCGGACGAAACGGCGTCGCTCGGCGTGCTGCTGGGATCGCGCGGCTGGAAGTCGTGCCCGCTCGCCGCGCTCCTGTTCACGCGCCCGGCGACCAGCGCCTGGCGCCGGACGTTGCCCGTGGGGAATGGCAGGACGCGGTCCTGTTCGGCGCGTGGCGCGGCGGACCGGCCCTTGCCAGCCTTGGGGGCCTCCGTCGCCTGTTCCTCGTCGCGGTGCAGTTTCAGGTTCGTCATGAGCCCCTCCAGGGCACCCGCGCAGCGGGTGCAAACGCCTCGCGTCCGGGATCTCCCGTCCCGTGCCCGATGGGCGCGGGGAGAGACAGGGGAGCATCGATCCGAAGGGGCGCGGGATTGAGCCCGCGATAGGGGGGTCTGGTTCGTCAAGCCGCGTGAACGGACCAATCGGCACAGGCTCGAAAGGGGCGCGGCGCAGCCCGCACATCCGCCCATCCGCGGGCGTGTCCCGGGTCCGAGAATCGCCGCGTGTTTTTTCGCGGCGCGGCTTCAGCGGGGGCGTCGGCCCGCGTGCGTGCCGTCCACGAATAACGCGCCGCGGGACGCGTGAGCGGGATCCTTCGGGTCAAGCGCGACCGAGAACTCGCCGAAAGGACATCCGTGCCGGCGCATCGGTCGCCGGCGAGTTCCGGGCTTGTTCGAGGCCGCAAGGAGGATCCCCATGCGCGGATTCTGGAGTCGTCGTTCATCGTCGGCACGCACGAAGCACGGCGCCGGTGCGCCGGTGCTCGAGTCGCTCGAGTCGCGCTCGCTGCTCGACGCGTCGGTGCCGGTGGTTTACCTCATGCAGATGGACAAGACCGCGAGCGAGGAAGCCGAGGACGTGGCGCGGTTCGGCGTGAAGCGCACGGGCTCGCTGGCGCAGCCGCTGACCGTGTACTACCAGGTCTCGGGCACCGCCACGCCCGACGCGGACTACATCGGCCTGTCGGGGGTGCTGACGATCCCGGCGGGGAAGAAGTACGCGTCGCTCCCGGTGCTGCCGATCGACGACTTCATCGTCGACCCCAACGAGACCGTGGTGATCAAACTCAAGGCCGCGCCGACGTACGCGCTGAACCTCTCGGACAACGTCAGCGAGCAGATGACGATCAAGATCAGCGACGAGGACGCCGTCCCCGTCGTGACGATGCTCATGCCGGACCGGGATGCGACGGAGTACGGCCCCAACGACGGGCTGGTGGTGCTCAAGCGCACGGGCCCGCTCGAACTGCCGCTGACCGTGAACCTGCGCCTGGCGGGGAGCGCCAACGGCGACTCGACCAAGGGCGCGCTCGACTATGTCCCGATCCCGACGAGCATCACCTTCGCTCCGGGCGTCGACCGCTACGAGATCGTCGTGGACGCCATCAACGACAACGTGCTCGAAGGCGACGAGATCGTGCGCGTCACGCTGCTCGACGGCGACACGTACGACCTGAACCTCTCCAACCAGCGCCTTTGGTCCAACACGCTCCGCATCGTTGACCGGCCTCTGGTGACGATGTTCGTCGCCGACCCGGTCGCGACCAGCGAGAGCGGGGACGACGCGGCGTTCTTCTTCCACCGCACGGGCCCGCTCACCAGCGAACTGCGCGTGAAGATCACGCTCGGCGGCACCGCCGTCGAGGGCTCGGACTACCAGGACGTGTCGCGCACGATCATCTTCGCTCCCGGCGAGAGCGTGGCGAGGGTGGACATCACCGGGCTGGGCTCGCGCTTCCCCGGCGCGTTCCGCACCGTGACCCTGACCGTGAACGCCGGGCCGCAGTACAACGTCAACCCCCTGAACTTCACCGGCGAGATCCGGATCTACGACGACCAGTTGTCGCCGGCGGTCTGAGCAGAATCTGATCGGCATCCTGCAACCGAACCACGCCGCGAAGGGGAGCCCCGCGCTCCCCTTCGTGGTTTTTGCTCCCCCGCGAAGAGCGTGCGCAAGGGCCGAGAACTCCGCCGGTTCCGTTGCCGGCAGGGGCCGCGGCTTCCGTGCGGCCCCCGATCGGCCTTCAGACATTGCCCGCGCGGGGTGCATCGCGGGTCCATCGTGGGGTATGGTGGTGAAGGGTTGAGACGAACAGGGGGCGGACGGAGTGCGAATAGGTGGGCGGCGGCGGGGGGGGAGGGGTGAAGGGAAGGTTGCGGCCGAGGGGATGGGTTCGTGTCTGCGCCACATTCGGTCGATTCTCGTGAGGTGGACGTGCGAACAGAGGCAAATCGGGTGAACGCCGCGGCCCGGCGTGGAGCGCTCGTCGCGGTCATCGCGGCGGCGGGGGGTGTGTGCGCGTTGAACGCGAACGCCGCGCCGTTGAATGCGCCCCACGGTGACCAACACCCTCGCGCGGGCGCCCGTGTGAACGGCGTCGTCCGGGCGCCGGTCGCCGTCGTTGTGTCGTTGCCATGGTCCAGGCCCGGTCGGAGCGAGAAGTTGATGGTCGAGGCTCCCGGCGCGGCAACATCGGGAGCGACGCTGGTCCGCACGGACAGCGCGGGCCGGGAGACGCACGAGCCCGGTTATGTCCTCACGTCGCGCCTGGTGCTGCGCTGCTTTGACGTCGCGAAGGCCACCGCCTGGGCCAAGGGTCGGGGCCTGACGCTCGAGCGCGCGGCGCCGAGTGTGAAGAGTCTTTCGCACGTGTGGATGGCTCAGTGCGCCAGCGTGCAGGAGGCCGCGCGCCTCGCGGGCGCGGCGGCCTCAGCGCCCGGCGTCGCGAGCGCCTTCGTCGATGCGCAGCGCCCGATCGCGCTGCGCTCGCTCCCCACCGACCCGCTGTTCGCCAACCAGTGGCACCTGGTCAACACCGTTAACACCGCGGCCGACATCAACGTCGAGGGTGCGTGGATGAACGGGTACACGGGCGCGGGCGTGACCGTCTGCGTTCTCGAGGGCGGGTGGAGCACGACGCACCCGGATCTCGCGTCGAACTTCGATGCGGCGGCGAGCCAGACCGTGGGCTCGTTCTCCAGCCACGGGACTTCGTGCGCCGGCCTGGTCGCGGCGTCGGCGTTCAACGGCCTGGGCGGGGTGGGCGTGGCATACGACGCCGGCCTTTCGCTCTGCTACTACGGCAGCGCGATCACGACGGCCAACAGCCTCGCGTTCCGCAACGACCTCAACGACATCAAGAGCAACTCGTGGGGGCCCTCCGACATCGGGTTTGTGTGGACCAACTCCCCCGAAGAGCAGGCCGCGCTCGAGGACGCCGTGCAGAACGGTCGCGGCGGGCTCGGGACGATCATCGTCTGGGCGGGCGGGAACGGGCGCGGGAGCATCGATCGCACGGACTACGACCCCTACGCCAGCGCGCGCCAGGTCGTCTGCGTCGGCGCCGTGGGGAACGCCGACCTCGTCGCGTCCTACTCCGAACCGGGCGCTTCGGTCCTCGTCTGTGCGCCCAGCAACCCCGGCACCGGCGGCTCGGGCATCGTCACCACCACCGGCTCTTCGAGTTACACCTCGGGGTTCGGCGGAACGAGCGCCGCGTGCCCGATCGCGGCGGGCGCGATCGCCCTTATGCTCGACGCCAACCCCGCGCTCACCTGGCGCGACGTGCAGCACATCCTCGTGCGGTCCTCGCGCAGGCCCAGCCCCATGAGCGCGACCTGGTTTCTCAACGGCGCGGGACGCTGGACCAGCGACGACTTCGGCTTCGGCGCGGTGGACGCGAGCGCCGCGTGCGCGATGGCCGCGGCGTGGACGAACGTCGCGCCCGAGAGCCAGTTCGCAACGCCCACGCAGGTCGTGAACCAGCCGATCCCGGACAACCAGCCCGCGTCGGGCGGCGGGGGCGTCTCGTCGACGGTCCATTTCTCGAAGCGCATGCGCGTCGAGCACGTGCAGGCGACGCTGACGGCGCCGCATCCGAGCGTCGGCGATGTGCGCATCGTGCTGACGTCGCCCGCCGGCACGCCGTCGCTGTTCGCGACGCCGCGGTTCGACGTGAGCGCGGATCAGTACGACCAGTACGTGTTCACGAGCGTGCGATCTTGGGACGAGATCGCGCAGGGGGATTGGACGCTGACGCTCAGCGACGAGGCCGCGGGCAATACGGGCACGTTCGATCAGTGGCAGTTGCGGGTGTTCGGCGTTGCGCCTGCGTGCGTGAGCGACTGGGACATCGACGGGGCGGTGACGGTCGCCGATCTCTTTGCGTTCCTGGACGACTGGTTCGCGGGTTTGGGGGTCAGCGGGAAGGGGGACAGCGACGAGGACGCCGACACGGATGTCTCGGACCTCTTCGGCTTCCTGGACGGGTGGTTCGCCGCGTTCCCGGCGGGGGCCTGCCCGTGAGCCGCGGGGGCCAGCAGCCCGCGCGACGGAGCGCTCCGCACCGGCAGCGGGTTTGAGCGAACCCGCGGCACGGACGGCGTTCAAAACCCGAACCTGTCCAGATTGCCCATTTTGCCAAAGCGTTCAGTATTGGCCATTCCGCTGGCCGCGGGGGAAGCAACCGCCATACTGAGTGGTGCGAATCGATACCGAAGGTCTCGTCGGAGGTGAACGTTCGCTGAAACGTGTCGACCGCGCCGACGGTCTGGGCGAATGCCCGAGATGAATCGCCTTTCACGAAGAAGGAGAAGATCTGTGAGCAGAACTCAACGGTGGTTGCGCTGGGGCGCTGCGGCGGCCCTTTGCGCCAGTGTCGGTGTGTGCACGGCACAGGCCGAGGAAACCAAGAAGGACGCTAAGCAGAGCGCGAGCGACCATGTCGTTTCCGTGCGTCCGTCGCTGGCTTCGATGGGCTACGCCGACATGCAGGACCTGCCCGGCATTGTCGTGAGTCCGGAGGACATGTTCGACGATCGCGGCCCGGGCGCGACGTGCAACACGTGGTCCGCGGGCGCGCTGCCCACGACGAACCCCAACAACTGCCAGGGGTTGTTCGGCACGGCGACGCAGGTGAACGTCGCGGCGAACATGATCTTCTCCGACCTCGTCGGCTTGATCGACTCGACCGGTAACGGAACGTTTGAGCGCGTCGTCCAGGGTGCCGCGGATAACTTCAACGCCGTGGCCTCGGGAGACGTGACCGGCATCTGCTTCTGGGGGCGCTACGCCGACTTCACTCTCGGCTCGTTCGTCGCACCGCCAGCGGTGGGTGTCCAGGCGTTCCGCATCCGCTACTTCCGCGACGGCGGCGGGTTCCCCTGCGAACCGATCGCGACGTTCGACGTCGGCGGCGCCAACCCCACCGCCGGGACTTCGATCTCCCGCGTCGCGAACGGTCCGACCGGTAGTTTCTTCCGATATTCCGTCGTTCACCCGCCGGTCGCGGTCAATGCCGGCGAGTGCATCTGGGTCGAGATCGCGGGCAACACGCCCAACACCACGCAGGTCTTCGCCTGGGTGTCCGAGGGCGTGGACAGCGGGCGCGGCGACAACAAGCACGCCGAGCGCTTTATCCGCGGCACGTACGCGCCCGAGGACGTCGGCGGCACGAAGGACCTCGCGTTCTGCGTGACGCTCGCGCTCAACACTTCGCCGAACTGCAACCAGAACATCTCCACCCCTTCCAATGACGATCCCGGCAGCGCGACGGCGCTGACGATCGGCGCCCCAGCGGTGCCGGCCTCGAACGTCGGCGCGAACCCCGACGTGGCCCCGCCGTGCCTGAGCGAGCTCGTGGACGCCGACGGCGTGTGGTTCAGCGTGACGGGCAATGGCCAGACGCTGTCGGTCAGCACCGACGGCTCGCGCTGCCTCGACACGCGCGTGATTGTGTACGACGCGACCGGCTTCGACATGACCAGCGATCCCGCGTCGCTGCTCTGTGTGGCCGCGAACGACGATGATCCCGCCGGCGGCGACCTCGACTCGCTCGCCACCTGGTGCTCCGGCAACGGCACGCACTACCTGATCTTCGTCAGCGGACTCCAGCCCGTGGGCTTCACGGCCGACGGCGGCTTCCTGCTCAGCGACGACGAGGGCAACTTCCAGATCGCCGTCGCTGCGAGCGGGGCTTGCAACACGCCCACGAACAACTCGTGCGAGATCACGGCGCAGCCGGGGGATATTTCCGAGACCGAGGTGTGCGGCGCTGCGACCAACGACGACTGCGCCGGCGCCACCCCGGCCCCGACCGAGCCCGAGTTCATCAACGTCGGCGAGACCCACTTCGCGACGGCGTTCGCCGATGCCCTCCAGCGCGACTTCGACTTCTTCAACTTCTCGCCGGCCAGCGTGGTCGAGGTGGACATCACCGTCCGCGCCGAGTTCCCCGGCCTGCTGGGCATCTTCGACTGCTCGACGGGCGACATCCTCGACGCGTTCGCGTTCGATGCCTGCCAGAACGATCCCGCCGTCCGCGTGCAGTTGCAGCCGGGCGACTTCGGCCTGGCGGTGATCCCGGGTTCGTTCTCCGGCGTGCCCTGCTTCCAGAACTGGGGCAACTACCGCATCAGCGTGACGACGGTTCCGTTCGGCGCCTGCTGCGTCGGGAGCGTCTGCTCGATCAACACCGAGATCGCCTGCGGCGACGCCAACGGCCGCTATCTCGGTGACGCGACCGACTGCGATCCGGACGAGTGCCCGGCTCCGTGCAACATCACGCTCGGCACCCCGGCCGAGGCGGAGGCTTGCCTGGCCGACCCGGCGACGAGCGCCAACTCCTCGTGCGACACGAACGCGGGCACGCTGACCCTTGGTCAGCCGGGCTTCGGCACGCTGTCGACCGACGGCGCCAACGGCACGCGCGACATCGACGGCTGGGCCTTCACCCACGCCGGCGGCGACCTCGACGTGACCCTCACGGCCCAGTCTCCGGCGCTGTTCCAACTGCTCAACTGCCCCGCCGGCACCGTGGCCACGACGATCGGCGCGTTCGATCGCTGCGACACGATGCCCGTCACCGTTGCGAATCTCCCCGCGGGTGACTACCTCGCGCTGGTGACGACCCAGGACTTCGCCGGCGCTCCGTGCGGCTCGGGCGTGAACAACTACTCGCTGACCGTCGCGGCCGGCGGTGTGGTGCTCACCCCCTGCCAGAAGGCGGCGTCGTACGCGGGTGACACGGGCCTGGTGGAAGTCGGCGACC
>ERZ795060.4101-NODE-4101-length-12639-cov-4.779243_pt1 | contig 12639 bp, 10 predicted proteins | sample MGYA00375144_ERZ795060 | MGnify/ENA primary metagenome ERZ795060 (study PRJEB30189, sample SAMN05720157) | activated sludge metagenome | isolation source: anaerobic digester from wastewater treatment plant | place: Japan | collected 2015-05-15 ... | reverse complement strand
AGGCTGCCAATACCGGTAACACTGCCGAACAGCTTCTCCAGGTTCAAGGAAAAACCTCCTTATTTTCACGCACCAGGGGGCCTCACCTTTTGCCTATAGCGTGCCCCCCGGTGTAATAAGTTATCAGCGGCGCCTCCTCTCCCTAACGCTCTCCCACGAGGGGAGAGGGAACCAGGCGGCCATTACCGCCACCCCATCCATGCTCCAGCCTCCTGCTCCCGAGCCTATCTCCCGCTTCTACTCTTCTCCCTGCGCCTTTTCTTCCGTCCCCTTCAAGTGCCGCAGCACCGCCTTGGCCTCATCCAGTTCGGGCAGCTTGCCGCAGAGGAGGCCGTATTCAATACTGTCCACCAGGGCCTGCCAGCTTGCTTCGATAATATTGGTGGAAACCCCCACCGTACCCCAGGCTTTGCGATCGTCCCTGGATTCGATGAGCACCCGCACCTGCGATCCGGTCCCGCCGGCGCCGTCCAGCACCCTTACCTTGAAATCCATTAACTTTATTTTCTTCAAGTCGGGGTATATTTCCTCCAGCGCTTTACGCAAGGCGTTGTCCAGGGCATTGACCGGGCCGTTACCTTCTGCGGCGGTATGCACCTGCCTCTCCCCCACCTGAACCTTGATGGTGGCCTCCGAGTAAAGCTGGCCGCTGGCCCTTTTTTCAACGATCAGGCGGAACCCCTCCAGCTTGAACAAGGGCCGGTAGGCCTGCAGCGCTTTTAGAACCAAAAGTTCAAAGGAACCTTCGGCCCCCTCGAACTGGTAACCCTGATGCTCCAGTTCTTTAATACGCTGCAAAACAATTTTAGTCTGGGGATGCTCTTTTAACAGCCCGATGTTGTTCTCCTGCGCCTTAAGAAAAATATTACTGCGGCCGGACAGCTCTGAAACGAGAATGCGCCGCCGGTTGCCCACTTTCTGCGGCTGGATATGCTCATAAGTAACGGGGCTTTTGCTGACCGCATCCACATGGATACCGCCTTTGTGCGTGAAAGCGTTAAAGCCCACATACGGCTGCTGCTCCGCAGGTACAATGTTGGCCAGCTCGGCCACAAAACGGGAAAGCTTGGTCAGGCCTTGAAGCTGAGCGGAAGAAACTACAGGCAGATCCATCTTTAACTGCAGAGTTGGAATTATGGTGCACAGGTTGGCGTTGCCGCAGCGCTCGCCGTAACCGTTAATCGTGCCTTGAATATGTTCAACGCCATGACGCACCGCCAGCAGGGTATTGGCTACCGCCATCCCGGTATCATCATGGGCATGAATGCCGAGGCGCACGGGCACAGCCTGCTTTACTGCGCTCAATATCTCCGGCAGTTCCCACGGCAGCAGTCCACCATTGGTATCGCAAAGCACGACCACATCGGCCCCGCTTCGGGCCGCGGCTTTAATGGTCGCCAGGGCGTAGTCCGGGTTGCTTTTGTAGCCGTCAAAAAAGTGCTCGGCATCGTAAATAACTTCCCGGCCCAAAGATTTAAGGTAAACCACCGTATCCTCAATCATGGCCAGGTTTTCTTCCAAAGAAGTAGAGAGGGCGTTATGCACGTGAAAATCCCAGCTCTTGCCGAAAATGGTGACCACATCTGTTCCCGCAGCCACCAGTTCTTTAATATTTGCATCCTCGGATACGCCGGTATGCGGGCGCCGGGTGCTGCCGAATGCGCAGAGACGGGCCTGCCGCAGCTTAAGTTCCCTGGCCCGTTTAAAAAATTCCAAATCTTTGGGATTGGAGCCGGGCCAACCCCCTTCGATGTAAGAAACGCCAAATTCATCCAGCTTTTGCGCAATTTTTAGTTTGTCGCTTACGGAAAAGGAGATCCCTTCCCGCTGCGACCCGTCCCGCAAGGTGGTGTCATAAATGGCAAGATTGGGCATAGGCTGTCTCTCCTGTCGTGAAAAAAATAAAATTAAGGGTATTATACTATACCACTGGTGAATCGTCTATTAGTGGGCATGGTTTTTTCCGTTTACAATGGCTTGTGAGGGAGGGAAGACAGAATCCAGGAGACGGGTGACGGGAGAAAAGCAGTGCAACTCCTCGCATTGCCTCTGTCAATCCTGATCAAGAAGGAATCCAGATTTTTTGAGCCTTAACCATCTCGATGCCACTTTTAAACAGCAGCCTCCCGCTTGACCTGGTGTAGAATACAAAGCCTTTGTAACCGGTTAAATAATGATAGGCTGTCCTGAAAAATTTACTCTTCGAAAAAACCACCAGCGGCTTTTCGGCCCGGTTGACAATAGTACAGAAATCAGCGGGACTAACCCTGACAATGGCCCCCGATGCCTTGACGGCCTCGGCCACGGCCGCTGCCGCAGCTGCCGCGGCTCCTCCTGCCGCCGCACCTCCACCATATGACACCTCAATCCCTCCTCCAATTAAAACAAATTCCCGGAAACTCGAAGGCTACAATGAAAATACAGCAGCCAACAGCCAGATAAGCGGATCCATGGGAGAGCCTCTTCTGTTTTCTTCTCCAAGTCTCCTGTCTCCCCGTATCCGGCACAAACGATTCTAAACCCCTCAGTACTCATACTCATCCAGCAGCACGGGCTCGTAGCATTCCGGGGACAGTTCCTTCAAAAAGAGGGACGGGCCCTCGGTCACGGCGCCCCAGTGGTGATAGTCCTCCCAATAAGTGGAAAGGATTAAAAAACGACGCGCCCGGGTTACGGCCACGTAAAACAGGCGGCGCTCCTCGGGGATATCCTGGTCGCCGGCGCGGCTGCTGGGGAAGTGCCCTCCGTTCATGCCGATTATAAAAACAGCTTCCCACTCCTTGCCCTTGGCACTGTGAATGGTGGAAAGGGTCAGGCTGTCGCCGGAAGCCGCCGCGGATTCCGATTCGAATAGGGATTCTTCCAGCACCAGGGATTCCAGGAACCGGTCCAGATCCGGAAAGCGCTCGCTATACATGGCCAGCCGTTCAATGCCCCGCAGCCGCTCTTCGTACTGGTCGGGGTAATTTTTACGCAGGATAGCATCGTAGCTTTCAATCATGATGCTCTCGATAGCCCGCGACACTTCCTTGGCCCGGGTGCGCACTGCCTGCAGGGCGGCGCACAAAGCTTCCCAGCCCGCCTTGCCGCGGGAGGGAGCCACCTTCCCCTGCAGGGCCGCCTCCAGGGGATCGCCCTGCTGCCGCAGTTTAGACCAGAGTGTGTTGAATGTTGAAGGCCCCAGACCCGGCTGCAGCGTGGCAATACGGCGCCAGGCCCCTTCGTCGGCAGGGTTGTAGATCACTTTCAGGTAGGCCAGCACATCCTTGATATGCGCTTTTTGCAAAAATTTAACCCCGCCGAAGGTGCGGTAGGGAATACCGCGCCGCACCAGGGCGAATTCCAATTCAGTGGCCAGATAACTGCTGCGGTAAAGCACCGCCATCTCGCGCAGCGGCAGCCCCTGGCGGTGCAACTCCTGGATGCGCTGCGACACGAAAGAGGCTTCCTGCACGGCATTGCGGGCCCCCACAATCCAGGGTTTATCGCCCGGAGGATTTTTAGAAAACAGCCTTTTGTGCAACTGTTCCCGGTTAAAGGAGATGGAGCAGTTGGCCAGCGCCACGATTTCCGGGGTGCTGCGGTAGTTTTGCTCCATGCGCACCACCAGGCAGTGCGGGTATTTTTCCGGGAAAGAGAGAATATTGCCCACATGGGCGAAGCGGAAGGCGTAAATGGACTGGGCGTCGTCACCGACCACGCAGATGGAGCTGCTGCCGGCAAAAAGGTCGACGATGCGCCCCTGGATCACGTTAGTGTCCTGGAATTCGTCCACCAGGACATGGCTAAAGCGCTGCCGGTAGCTTTCCCGTAAGTGCGGGTGCTGTTCAAACAGCTCCAACCAGTATAACAGCAGGTCGTCGAAATCAAAGGCATTGATCTCTTTCTTTTTCTGTTCGTACAGTGCGGCCAGGTTCTGCACCAGCTCCAGGTATTCAATGCGGTAGTAGTAATCCTCTTCCATCACTTCTTTAATCGTTAAACCCGAGTTGCGGGCCTGGCTGAGCACCCGCTCCAGGAAGCCGCGCTTGAGCAGCAGGTTTTTCTCTTCCTCGCCTAAGCCTGGTGAAAACTCGCTCACCAGTTGTTTAAAAAGGCTCCTGCTATCATCTTCGTCGAGGATGGTAAAATTGCTGCTGCGCCCGGTCAAGGCGGCGTGGCGGCGCAATATGCGGGCGCCGATACTGTGGAAGGTTCCGGCCCACAGCTCTTGCGGCCAGAAACCCAGCAGCCTTTTGAGGCGCTCTTTCATCTCTTCGGCGGCCTTGTTGGTGAAAGTAAGCAGCAAGATCTCCTCCGGGGCAACGCCGCTTTTAACCAGGTGGGCGGCGCGATAAACCAGGGCCCGGGTTTTCCCCGAGCCGGGCCCCGCCAGCCCCAGGATAACCGGGTCGGGGGCGGTGGCAAAAGTATACTGGGCCTGGTTCACCTCGCGGCGCAGCCGCGCCAGCCAGGCCTCATCGGCATTTCCATTGAGGCGACATCTGTTTTCCACCTATTTATGTTCCTCCATTGATTATGTTTCCCGATCTATGATTTCGTTGCCTTGGCGATATCCTTTCTCCATAGTGTAACATTTTCTGCAATACCCTGCCAAAAGCCTGTTTGGATGAAAAACTTGTTTTCCGGTGCAACAACACAGAGGGGTCTAAACGAATTTTGATAAAACAAAGCGGAGAGATCCGCTGCTCCCTCCGCACAACCTGGCTTGGCGATGATATTTTAGCTAAATTCGCGTTTAACGGATTAGCCTTACTTTACCGTGAGGACATTAGACAGCATGACGGCAGGCTGAATAGCAATCAATAAATAGAGTTTCACAATAAAGGGCGTCCCGGTTATTTTCGGGCCACCCCCTTAATACCGCTTACCTGCCATGGCCAGGATTAAATTTTCTCGAACTCGTCTTTACCCACTCCGCAGACCGGGCAGACCCAGTCATCAGGCAGATCTTCAAAAGCTGTTCCCGGCGCGATGCCGGCGTTGTCGTCCCCTTCTGACGGATCATAGATGTATCCGCAAACCTGGCATTCCCATTTATCCATTTCACGGCCCTCCTCTCGCCAAAGCTAATAATCTTCATTTGCAATACCATCTGGTTGAGGACTATTATAGCATAGCCAACCAATAAGGGAAATATTATCTGTAGTCTCTTTTTACAAACGCCGGTCAAAGAATGCTTTCTCGTTTAACAGGAACGGCAGTATTTTCGGCGAAAATTGTATTTGGCGCATAAAAAATAGAACGACTAACTGGAAACACTGGCGCCTGTCATCGCCGGGAGCAATAGCTCTTGAGTGGCAGATGTGGTCTCGAGTTACCGGTTATTTATAGAAAATCACTGGAGGTATACCGATGAGAGATAATTACGAAGCCGTGCTGGAGCAGGCGCGGCAGCAATTCGCCGAAAAAAACACCTTGGAGATGGCCCGAAGCAGCGGCGCCGCCTTATCAATCTACCCGCCCCTGTCGTGGCGCGAATTCGTACTGCCCTACCTGGGCCGCATCTACCGCATCCTCTGGCCTACCGGGGAGGTTCTCTCCTATAACACAAATCAAGCGGCCCCCACTGCTACTGCCCTGATCCTGTTGCATTACCTGACCGGCGCCCCCGGGAAGCCGCCGCAGGGCAAGTGGCTGCCTTTCAACCGGCTGTGGGGCGGCAGCAGTTATAGTGCCGCTTTTAGCAAACGCGCCCTGAACCCTCTGGCCGAATTTTTCGGCCCCAGGCCGGGCTTGTTCAAACAGTTGCTGTTAGAAAAATTAAATGCCCGCCCCGGCAAAGAAGCAAACACCTACCTGGTGATGGCGCTGCCCCGCCTGCCGCTGCTGCTGCGCCTTGAACCCGGGGACCAGGAGGTGCCTGCCAGCGCCTCCATCCTTTTTGACGCCGTGGCCAATGAGTACCTGGTCACCGAAGACCTGGCCGCGCTGGGCGAATCCGCGGCCGCACGCCTTTTGCGCTGGGGCCGGGAACTGGCATCAGACAAAAACTAAGATACGACCGGCAGCACTCCTTTCCGGGACAATAAGGCACCAAATGGTGGGCCTTTCTCACCCTGTTTGTTCGTTGGCGGTGATCAAAGGCCCCTTCTTCTCAATAATTGGATGCTAATGCCCCGACAATAAATCCCTGGTTATAATGCGGTCATTCTTTAAAATGATTAGTTTGGCTTGATGCTGCCGCAGCGAACTTACAGTCCTTAAATTGATCCCGCTAACGGCATGCTGCTCATCATGAGGCATAATCGTAACATCTACCTTGTCAGAAATAAACGATAATGCATAGGAGATGATGGCTCCATTTCCGGTAATACTGGAGAGGGTCAGGGAAGCGTGGTTGTCGGCTCCAACCCCTGATTCAATCATAAAAAGATTAAAGAATGCATCCAGTTGCTCCCTGGAGCCTTCCTCAGTCACCGTGAGAGTCCCAAACCCCGATACAGCCAGCCCCTTTCCCTCGGCAAATTGATAATACTGTGGAGCGCTTACTTCCTTTGAACTAAAACTTAGATTCTCCATCTGCAAAGATAACCGGCTACCGCCCATTAAAAAACCGGGGCAGATATTTGCATCTAACACAATTTCCTTAAACCGCATCTTTAATACCCCTGAACAGCTACAGGTTAATGCTGCTGCCATATCACCAGCTTCCTTTCCGCATATTTTTACAAAGTGTAATGGTTTCTTTTCTATAGATTATGAGCCGTATAGACATCTGGTGCAGAGAAGAGTAAATATTAGCAGGCGGGGATAATCTGCCTTTTTTAGATGGACTGATTAGTATAATGAAGAATCAGGTATTCTACTGTCTCTTTCATCTTCATCCGATTTGACCCTTTAACCAGTATCGCTACGGAAGGCCCGATATTTGCCGCCAGCCAGTCGTGCAGTTCATGCCGGTTAATAAAATGCCTGCAACTACAGTCTCTCGCGCCGGCTACTCCTTTGCAAATTGATTCCGCCTTTAGACCAAAGGCACAAATCAAGTCAATCTTCTGCTTCACCATGTATCTGCCTATATCCATGTGCCCTTTTGGAGAATAATTTCCCAGCTCAAGCATGCTGCCGATAACCGCAATTTTCTTTTTCCCTTTGCCCAGATCAACCAATACATCTACAGCCGCTTTTACTGCTTCCGGGTTGGCATTATACGTATCATCAATTAACAATACGCCATCGGGCAGGTGGTGTAAATTAATTCTGTGGTGGGGGACGGCATAGCTGCTTAAGCCGGATCTTATCTCTGCCAGGGTAAAACCAAGCCGGTGCGTGACGGCAATGGCAAATAGCGCATTCATGACATTACACCAGCCGAAAGAGGGAATGAAGAATGACTCCCACTTCCCATTCAGGGTGGCCTGAAAACCCATCCCTTTATCCAGATAGTAAACCTTATCGGCGCGGTAGTCCGCCTGCTTTTTAATTCCCACAGTGACTATCTCACCGGAAAAAGCTCCGGTATGAAGCAGTCTGCTATTGATGTCGTCATTATTAATAAAAAGGATCCCGTCAGGTTTCATCTGCTTAATCAGTGCGGATTTATGGCGCGCAGTTAAAGCAATACTGTTGCCAAGTTTACCATAGTGGGCGGTGCCGATATTGGTAATGACAACCATGTTGGGTTGAATGTAGCGGCAATGTTTTTTCCCCGCATTTTTCCTTCCCATACCGAATTCCAGGACCACTGCCTGGTGGTGTGGCCCCACCTTTTCCGCAATTTTTTTGGTATGTCGAGGCTGATTCCTGGTTTTCAGTGTTTTAATGATCGTCCACCTGGTTTGCAAAATTGAAGCGATCATTTCTTTCGTTGTTGTTTTACCGCAACTGCCGGTTATGGCAATTACCGGCTTATTTAAAATGAGAGGTCCCATTTTTCATACTACCCTTTCTTCAAATCTTCCATGTTCATGGCCTTCCCTCATGTCGAGCAGTTAGTGCTTTGACTACACGTTCCATCCGCGATCCCCTTGAACCTTTGACGAGAACCACGGATTTTCCAGGAAGCGCCTTCCGTAAAAAGGTGCTCGCCTCCTGGGTGTTGTCAAAGGACCATTTTTTTTATTTTGGTTGACTTAATCGCTCCGGCAATTTCTCTGGCTAGTTCCCCAACGGTAATGAGCCAGTTAATTTCTAGCTCCTCAACTTTTCTACCTACTTTGCGGTGGTTTTCCGGGGCATATTGGCCTTGCTCAAGCATCTCGCCTAAAACGGCAACACTTGTTTTTTTCCCGGAAAGCTCCTTTAACACTTCCAGCCCGGCGATGATGCTGTCAGGATTGGCATTATACGTATCATCGATTAAAACACTTTGCCTTAGGCCTGGCAGGATTTGCAATCTCATTTTTGGCTGGCTAAATCCGGCTAAGCCTGCTTTAATTGTATCTATGTCGAAATTATAGTACCTGGCCGCAGCTATTGCCGCCAGGGCGTTATAAACATTATGGCGCCCATAAACGGGAATAAAAAAATAATGCTGTTTTCCATCTATTGCCGCTTTAAAAAATGTGCCCCTTCTTCTAATCATAATTTCTGACGCCGTATAGTCAGCCTTGTTATTTAAGCCAAAATAGGCAATTTTTCCTTTAAAGCCTGATAAATCAATTTGTTTTGTGGCCGGGCTATCTGCATTTAGAACTAAGCAGCCGTGTTCAGGCATGCCTTTGATAATATCTGATTTCTCAAGAATGATCTGTTCCAAATTACCCAGATATTCCACATGGGCTATCCCAATATTGGTAATAATACCTACTTCCGGCTGGATGATGCTTGATTGCCAGCCGACCTGGCCCCGCCGGTGCATGCCTATTTCAAAAACCGCCGCCTGGTAGCCATATTGCAAACGCATGATCTGGGCGGGCAAATATTCGGGCAAATTCAGATTCCCTTTGGTTTTATGAGTTTTCCACCTTCTGCTAAAAATTGAAGCGATCATATGCGTAGTTGTCGTTTTACCCGATGAGCCGGTAACGCCTACCACCGGAATATGGTGCAGATCACGGAATAGTTTGGCCACAACCCAAATAGCTTCCCATACGTCGCTTACCGTGATTACTGCCGCTGGCGCCTTTTCATCTTCAAACAGGTGCTGATCAAAATTTTTTTTCGAAACCACAATGGCCGCGGCACCATTTTGTATCGCTCTGGCAATGTTGCGCTGGCCTCTTTTTCCTCCCTTTGTGTCAAAAAACATGTACCCCGGTTTAACTTTGGAAGCCTTGTTGCTAAAACCGCTGATCACTGTATTTTGATCGCCTTTGATCCATTTCCCACACATCGGCTTTAATAATTGTCGAGCAGCAAAAGAAGCCATTGATTCACTCTCTCATTCCAATAGTTTAGGTAACAAAAAATGGCCGGTCTTTAGCTTCGTTTTCAGCTACATACCTGGCGTATTCCAAAATATTCCGGTAAGCCTTCAACAACACGTCCCTGCCATAGGCTTTACCCAGTGAATTCTTTGTTGATTGCGAGTTGGCTTCGATTAGCCAGAGTTTGTCGTTTGCATCTATGGCGAAGTCAATGCCTATTTCAACATATTCCCCATACTTTTTTTCAATACAGTCATAAACGCGGAACAAGAACTGTTCAGCTTTTTCCCTGATCTTTTCTACTCTTTCTTTGGGATAGTGCATCTCATTTTCAAAAAAGCTGTCAAAGGGATAAGCCGCATCGTGAGTGGTAATGGGGGAATTAGGCTTGCCCACGCGCACCGATATGCCCGCAATTTCAAGTTTTCCATACCGGTTCCGCTGGAGCTCCGCTCGCATGTCAACAAGCCTGCTATCAATAGTTAACAGATCTATAGCCTGCTGGATAATAAAATCTTTGCCCCGAAAAAATTTATAAACCTCGTCCTGCAATGCCGGCAATCCGTATACCGTATTGATGACCAGCTCATTCCGGCTGTGCTTGTAGTAGCTGTAACGATAGTATTCGTTGGACTGTTTATCTACCCGCAATACAAAATCACCTTTTCGGCCCAAATGCGATTTCAAGTAAACAGAATCATAATGCTGCAACATCTTCACGATCTCTCGCGGTTTATTTACCGTCCGGGTAGCGGGAAGATTGTCCTTTAAGACTTGATCCTGGGATACTGTTACATAAAGATCCCACTTGTTAAAACGGGGGTAATTGATTATACTGGTTTTATTGTTGGCTAAAACTTCCATAAACATCTCGAATCGATCCCGGTACCTTAAAGGGATGCCTCCCCTCAGGTATAAAACATCCGGCAAGGCGTACTCTTTAGTCAGCCAGAGATTGTACCGGTCATTCCAGTATACCCCCTTGATCTTGCCCTCCGGCAGCCTTACCCGGTTAATGGAAAAATAAAAATAATCAAGGTTCACCTCTTTGTTGGCTTCCAAAAGTAATTTAATCCGCGGATTGACAATTTGTTTTTTTAAGTGTTGCACTGTTAAATTGCTTACCAGAATGGCCATAACGGGATCCCGAGTGCTGCTATGCTTGGTTAACATACAGGGTCAAAATTCTCCTTCAAACCGGCGTTAAACAGCTAAATTAATGCCAGTCGTTATAGTTGCTTTTATATCACTACTGATGCAGTATATTATTTAAAGCATTATCTGTTACTCTCCAAGGCCAAAAAAAAAGGGTAGACGTTATCCAACCGGGATGCTCTACCAGGAAAGCAATGGAAAAGGCCGGAGGATACTCCACCGGAACCAAACATATAAACAGAACATAGAGTATAGTAAACATTGTGCGGCAGCATCCTTTTCTATCATCAAGGCCGCCTGCCCCCTATAAATTTATGATCATGGTATTATTTAAAGAGCTATTACGCCGGGCCTGGCCCAAAGATGTAAGATAAACTATTAAACCTGGAGTGTTAAATTAGCGTGATTCATGTTCATAAACCCCTGGTCGGAGTATTTGTAACTAATTCAGTGATCAAAAAGCTGCGCCGTCAGGAACCGCCTTTCGATAAAAACGGTTTGCAGGAGGCAAACCGGGAAGCGCAAGTTATTTTGTATTTCTTTTCAATTAAAGATGTTGATTTGGAGAAACAAAGAATTACCGGGACTTATTACAACGAAGAAACCAAGCGATGGGATACAGGCGAATATACTTTTCCTGATGTAATCTATAACCGGAGATCTGAGGGCAGCACGCCTAAGATTAGAAAATTTAGAGAGCTGGTCGCCGCCATGGGCATAAAAACGATCAATCCCATTAATGATTTTAACAAGTGGGAGCTCTATTGCTACCTGTCCACCATACCGGGGATGAAGAGCCATTTGCCCCATACTGTCCTTTATCACCAGGAGCAAGACATGCAGGACATGCTTAAACAATATAAAACAATTTATCTGAAGCCGGCGGTGGGGCGGTACAGCCGGAAGGTTGTCCGGGTTAAGCTTCGGCAGGACAATTTATTTGAATACAGTTATGTAGATGACCACTTAAGGCTGGAAGTGGCCGAAAGCTGGGACCAACTGGTTGATTTTTACCGGCCTTTTTTTAATCGCCGGAATTTCATTGTGCAAGAAGCGATTGATGTATTTCACTTAAACGGCCAGCACGTAGATTTCAGGGCTGAACTACAGCGGAATGGCCAGGGCCGCCTGGAGATTGTGGCCATATCGGCCCGGTTGGCGGCATTGAACTCTCCTGTAACTACAACCCGGGCCGGCACGGCTGTCTATAAGTTTACCGACTTGTTTAAAACGATGACAAACTGCTCTGATATGGAGCTCTTTATTCTCTATAACCGGATCAGTGACTTTTTATTAAATGTATACCTGAACGTCGAGAAGATCTATGGTATGTTTGGCGATATGGGTATTGACTTTGCCTTGGACCGGCATTTAAATCTCTGGTTAATCGAATGCAACGCCAAGTCAGCCAAGGTAGCCCTGTTTATGTCCTATGAACAACCGGTGATATACCGCTCTTTCCTCAATCCCCTGGAGTATGCCAAATTCCTGGTAGACTTCGCCTCCGCCAACTATTAGAGTCAATTTCCAGGCCGGATCAGGCACCAACTCAATCATCCCCTAATAATATACTAATGTGATAGCGCTGGATATTACCCCAAATGCTATAAACAGTATTCCAACCGGATCAGTCCCCTGTTAAACGCCTTCCATAGGCTAGCAGGCGGGATAAAAAGCATACGGCTTGCCATGGTGATGGAAATAAGAAAGCTCAGAAGAATTACTGTTAGAAATAAGATTGCCGTGATCGGATCAGGAACTGTGGGCCTGGTGGTGGCCGGCTGCCTGGCGGCTGCCGGCCATAAAATTACCTGTATCGATCCGTCGCCGGATAAAGTTGCCCGGCTGAACCGGGCTCAAATGCCAATCAACGAACCCGGCTTGGAAGATCTCATCGCCGGTGCATTAAGCAAGGGGCTGCTGCATTTTGAGGCCAGCCTGTCTGCGGCAATATCGCAGTGCGATGTTATCTTCCTGGACGTCGGCCTCCCCTCCGACAGGGATGGAAATTTAATGGTAGATGATCTTTGCGATGTTGCCAGGTCTATCGGCCTGGCCATGGATAACTATAAAATTATCATCAACAAGTCCACCGTGCCTGTGGGCACAGCCAGAGCCCTGGAGCAGATTATCCGCGAATCTCAACAGGTGAGAAACGCCGCCTATCCGTTTG
>ERZ795060.4094-NODE-4094-length-12665-cov-3.862649_pt1 | contig 12665 bp, 12 predicted proteins | sample MGYA00375144_ERZ795060 | MGnify/ENA primary metagenome ERZ795060 (study PRJEB30189, sample SAMN05720157) | activated sludge metagenome | isolation source: anaerobic digester from wastewater treatment plant | place: Japan | collected 2015-05-15 ... | reverse complement strand
GCGATAATCAGAGGAGGAGAAGGCACCGCCTCTTCTAAGGTGAAGGCACTTTCTGAAGCTGGTGCCTTGGTGGCCTCGAGGATACGCGACATACCAGAGCTATTGAAGAAAGCCTTGAGATGAGTTATCTTGAGGCCAAAACCTCATGAAGGGGGGATCTGTTGTGAAAAGGCCCGTGATCTTAAGCGCTGTGCGCACGGCAGGCGGGAAATTCGGCGGGAGCTTGGCTGCCTTTGAGGCCCCTGAACTTGGCGCTATAGCGATAGCTGAGGCGGTAAAACGCGCTGGAGCGGCGCCGGACGCCGTCGGAGAAGTCGTCATGGGTAACGGTTGGCAAGCTGGCGTAGGGCCTAATCCCGCTCGGATCGCCGCCGTAAAATCAGGCCTTCCTGTGACCGTTCCGGCATTTACGGTCAATATACGCTGCGGTTCGTCGTTGAGGGCGCTCATGTTGGTCTGCGACAGGATTCGCTTGGGGGATATAGCCGTAGGGGTTGGCGGTGGGATGGAAAGCGCCTCCAACGTGCCCTATCTCTTGAAGGAAGCTCGATGGGGGCATCGCATGGGCGACAAGACCTCCCACGATTCCCTTCACAAGGACGGATTTATGTGCCCCTTGGCGGGGATGATGATGGGGGCTACGGCAGAGATTCTGGCCGAGGAGTACAAGATCTCCAGAGAAGAGCAAGACTCTTACGCGCTTGAGAGTCATCGCAGGGCGGTAGCGGCGGTGGAGTCGGGCAAGTTCAGGGACGAAGTTGTGCCTGTAAGGATCAAAAACAAGAAAGAAGAGATAGCCTTTGATACCGAGGAGATACCCAGGCGCGACACGAGCCTGGAAAAACTGGCAAAACTTCCGCCCATCTATAAAGAAGGTGGGACTATAACGGCAGGGACGAGCTCTGCCCTTTGCGATGCCGGAAGCGCCGTCGTCGTCGCTGACGCTGATTGGGCCCGTAGCCATGGTTTGAAACCTATGGCCGAGGTGCTTGGATACGACGTTGCAGCCTGCGAGCCGGATCATATGGGCATGGGGCCGGTTTACGCAGTACCTAAAGCGTTGGAGAAAGCAAATTTATCGCTTGGGGATATCGACCTGATAGAGCTCAATGAGGCCTTTGCCGCCCAAGTCTTAGCCGTCCAAAGGGCCATGCCTTTCGATATGGCTAAATGCAACGTCCACGGCGGAGCCATCGCCCTCGGTCATCCCATAGGTGCCACAGGCACGAAGATCTTGGCGACCCTTCTTTATGCGTTGAAGACATACGATAAAGAGCTCGGACTGGCGACAGCGTGCATCGGCGGCGGACAGGGCGTGGCCATGGTAGTTCGTCGCCTATCCTAAAGGAGGGATATTTTTGAAGTTTAACGTTTCGATAAACAAAAAGTGGTGTAAGGGCTGCGGCATTTGCGTCGCCTTTTGCCCCAAGCAGGTGTTGGAAATGCATATAGATGAGAGTAAAGCTTATGTAGCGCGCCCTGAGGATTGCATAGGCTGCAAGATGTGCGAACTCAGGTGTCCTGACTTTGCTGTGCAAGTAGAGGAGTGCGCCCCTGTTTGCGAGGCCCAACGAGCTTGATGGTGGCATATAATGGCGATTGGAGGCAAAAAGCGTGAACAATAAGAACAGTGTGCTGCTTATGCAGGGTAACGAGGCTTGTGCGGAAGCGGCAATAATCGCAGGCTGTCGCTTCTTTGCAGGATATCCTATAACGCCTGCGACGGAGATAGCTGAAATCATGGCTGAAAAGTTGCCCAAGGTTGGAGGTACCTTCGTCCAGATGGAAGACGAGCTTGGCAGCATGGCTGCCATAGTCGGCGCTTCTATAGGGGGCGTAAAGTCCATGACGGCCACCAGTGGGCCAGGCTTCACGTTGATGCAAGAAAATATCGGCTATGCCGCCATGGTGCAGATGCCGTGCGTGGTTGTCGATGTACAGAGGGGCGGGCCGAGCACAGGACTTCCCACTCTCCCTGCACAAGGGGATGTCATGCAGGCCAGATGGGGGACGCATGGCGATCATCCGATAGTGGTGCTTTCGCCTTCTTCGGTGCGCGAGATGTATGATCTAACTATTACGGCCTTTAATTTCGCTGAAAAGTTGCGGACGCCCGTCATATTGCTTTCTGATGCCGTAATAGGCCACCTCAGAGAGAAAGTGGTCCTCCCGTCTAAAGACGAGATCAAAATAGAAGATCGCAAACTCCCGAAGGTTCCCCCAGAAGAATATATCCCATTTCTGCCGGATGATGATGGAGTGCCGCCCTTTGCGTCGTTGGGGAAGGGGTACCGATATCACATAACGAGCAATACATATGATGATCGAGGTTTCCCCTGCTATGAGCCTCAGGTTGCTGCAAAGCTCATGGATCGCCTGCATGATAAGATCGAAAAACATAAAGATGAGATCACGCTAACGGATGAATTTCAGATGGAAGACGCAAACGTGGCGATCTTCGCCTATGGATGCACCGCTCGTTCAGCCAGACGAGCGATGATAATTGCACGGCAGGAAGGCGTCAAAGTAGGAGTGATCAAGGCTAAGACGCTGTGGCCTTTCCCAGATAAAGTTGTTAGAGCTGCAGGCCAAAAGGTCAAGGCTATCATCGTGCCGGAGATGAACAAAGGGCAGCTCATCGGCGAGGTGGAGCGCGCCGTCAGGCGTTTGCCTGTGGATGTGGTGCCCTTAAATCGGACAGACGGCCTTATGATAAGCCCTGAGCAGATCCTTGCCAAAGTCAAAGAGGTGGTATAGTTGGCTAATATATTGAATTACATGCGTATAAACAAACTTCCCACCATATGGTGCCCCGGCTGCGGCGATGGTATCGTGGTAGGAAGCTTCATCAGGGCGGTGGACGCCTTGGGTTATTCCAAAGATGAGATGGTCGTAATCACTGGCATAGGCTGCTCTGCCAGGTCAAATGCGATAATGGATTTCAACACATTTCAGACGACTCACGGCAGAGCGGTTGCGTTTGCCACCGGGTTTAAACTCGTAAGGCCGGAATTAAAAGTAGCCGTAATAACTGGAGACGGCGACGGCGTTGGCATAGGCGGTAACCACATGATCCATGCGGCCAGGCGTAACATCGATCTTACGGTTATTATGATAAACAACAACATCTACGGCATGACCGGCGGTCAATATTCCCCATTGACTCCTCCCGGCAGCAGGGCCACAACGGCCCCTTACGGTATGGTGGAGTACTCATTCGACGCTTGTAAACTGCTGATTGGTGCGGAGGCTTCGTTTGTAGCCAGAGGAACTGCTTATCACGTGCAACAGCTCGACGAGATCATAAAGGAAGCCCTTTCTCACAAGGGATTTTCTTTCGTAGAAGTGATGACTCAATGTCCTACGGGCTTCGGCAGGCGCAATAGGATGGGAAGTGCTGCGGAGATGATGAAGTGGCAGCGCGACCATGCGGTTCCTGTTTCTGCAGCTGCCAAGCTCCCACCTGAGAAACTGAAGGACAAATTCGTGATAGGCGTGTTGCACAAAGAAGAAAAACCCGACTTTGGAGAAATTTATGCCAAGGCCGTTGCGCGTGCACAGGAGGGAGCATGATGGAACGATATGAAATCCTATTAGCTGGCTCTGGCGGGCAGGGGTTGATGCTCGCCGGTATCATTTTGGCTGAGGCCGCTATACTCGATGGCAAAAATGCCACTCACACGCAATCTTACGGGCCAGAGGCGCGCGGCGGTGCCAGCCGCTCTGAGGTTATAGTGAGTGACGATGAAATAGATTATCCCGAAGTCTCGCATCCTGACCTATTGCTCGCCATGACTCAGGAATCTGCCGATAAATACGCGCAGCAGCTCAAAGACGGTGGCACTCTCATAATTGATCCCCTATACGTAAAGGAGCTGCCGCGCGTGAAGGGCACGGTCTTTAAAATGCCGATAACCGAAACGGCCCGCAGCGATGTCGGACGTGACGTCGTGAGCAATATCGTCGCCTTAGGTGTTATCGCCACTGCCACTAAAGTAGTGAGCGAGAAATCATTAGAGCTGGCAGTGCAAGGCCGCGTTCCCAAGGGGACGGAAGAGATGAACCTAAAAGCCCTGAGGGCAGGTTTTGCGCTGGGCAAAAGACAAATTCAAACGGGGGTGCAAGCATGAGAGGAAAGAGTTGGAAGAAGCTGCTTTTGGTAGGCGTGGTTTTTCTGTTCGTTGTGGCGAGTGGGCAAGTTGCATATTCTCAAACAAAGTTGGTTCAGATAACCGGTGCCACAAGCGGCGGCACTTATTTTCTGTTGGCCAACGCAATAGCTCAGCTATTGAACCACGAGATGCCCAACGTCAGGGCCTCAGCGCAGTCTACCGCCGGTAGCCCTGTGGAGTTGAGGCTCATCCATAACAAAGAGGCGGATTTCGGAGTCGTCCAAGCCGGGGTAGCTTATGATGCCTTTAACGGCCTCGGTTCCTTCGAAGGAAAACCTCTCACCAACTTCCGCTCCGTCACCTATCTTTATCCGAATGTCATGCAGGTCCCCGTGCGCAAAGACGCAAACATCAAGTCCTTCGCCGACTTCAAAGGAAAGCGGTTCTGTGTGGGGGCTGTCGGCAGCGCCACCGAGCTCAACTCTCGCCACATGGCTCAGGTTTACGGCATGGACTATCAGGAGAGGAAGGATTTTATCCCGGAGTATACTAGCGAGGCTCAGTCAGTAGAGCTTCTCAAAAACCGCCAAGCCGTGGGGGCGAACATGATCGCTGCGCAGGGTTCGTCTACGATGATGGACCTGATGAGCACCGGAGAGTTTGAGATATTGGAATTTCCTCCTGATGTCGTAAAGAAGCTTCAGGAAATCTCTCCTCCTTATTTTCCATACACGATTCCCGCCAACACCTATCCTAACCAGCCTGAGCCGGTTCAGACGTTCGCCGTGGCCAACTGGTTTGTGTGCCGTGCCGATTTAGAAGAAGATTTTGTCTATCAAGTAGTAAAGCTTATCTACGAAAATGTGGATTATCTAGTTAAGATTCACAAAGTGGCAGAGAATATAAAGCCAGAGAATGCCTTAAATGGCCAAACCGTAGAGCTTCACCCTGGTGCTGCCAAATACTTTAAAGAGATCGGCGTGCTTAAGTAGACGACATATTGATACTACTGCAGTAGAGGCGCTGGGCTTCGATCGCTATCGGGGCCCAGCGCATACACAGACCCTTTGGGGCTGTCGATATCGATCGAGAGGTGACCTTAGTTGGATCAAGCAGAGGAGATCCAGAAGCAGTCAGAGGATAAGCCTCATACGGTAGATCTTGATGAACTGATACGCAAGTATGACGTAGAGTCGCGCTTCAGGAAAGTAGCCGGGGGCTCCGAAGTTATAGTCAAAGTGATAGCTGTAAGCATGTCACTTTTGACGCTCTACATCTTGGGCTTGACCGCTCTTCCTTCTATGAAGCAAAAAGCCGTTCACTTGGGTTTTGCCCTATGTCTGACCTTTTTACTTTACCCTGCCTCTAAAAAGGGGTATGCATCAAATCCTGGCATCTTAGACTATATATTGGCCATGTTCGGCATGGGTGTCAATATTTATTTACTGCTGCAATATGATGTCATATCTATACGTGGCGGCATACCGACCCAAATGGACTTAATCATGGGGGCTTGTTGTATATTATTGGTGTTGGAGGCCGCGCGGAGGGCTGTAGGCATTGAATTGACGATATTGGCCATCGTCTTTTTGGTTTATGCGTATATGGGACCGTATCTGCCGGCGAGCCTCATGCACAGGGGTTATTCTATTCAGCGCCTTATTGAACACATGTTTATCAGCGCCGAAGGAATATATGGCATACCTCTTGGGGTTTCATCAACTTATATAATTCTCTTTATCCTCTTCGGTTCTTTCCTGGCCGAGACTGGCATGAGTAGATTCTTTACAGACTTAGCGATGGCCTTGGCTGGTGGCAGCCCTGGCGGTCCCGCGAAAGTCTCAGTTTTGGCCAGTGGACTTTTGGGTATGATAAACGGCAGCGCTGCCGCTAACGTAGTTACCACTGGTACATTTACCATCCCCCTCATGAAAAGCGTCGGATATCAATCGTACTTTGCAGGTGCAGTGGAAGCGGCGGCTTCCACTGGCGGTCAGATTCTCCCCCCGGTTATGGGGGCTGTGGCTTTTATCATGGCAGAATTCTTGGGCATTCCCTATATAAAGGTAGCAACGGTGGCTCTTGTGCCAGGTGTTCTTTATTTCTTCTCCGTATGGATGATGGTTCACTTAGAAGCACACAAACAGGGGCTTAAGGGCATCCCCAGAGAGGAGTTGCCCAAAGTGTGGGTGGTGCTCAAGGACGGAGGACATCTTTTAATACCCGTGGCTTTGCTTATATACCTTCTCGTAGCCCAATATACGCCGATTTATGCTGCATTCCAGGGCATTATCGCTGCAGTAGTTGTATCTATGATCCGCAAATCTACAAGGTTAAATTTAAGTAAAACCGTAAAGGCGCTCGAGAACGGCGCGAGGAATACGTTGACCGTTGCCATAGCCTGTGCGACTGTGGGTTTAGTCGTGGGGGTCTTTTCCTTGACGGGATTGGGGCTGCGCCTGGCTGACGTCATCGTCATGCTCTCTCATGACAATCTCATCCTCACGTTGGTCTTGTCCATGACGGCTTGCATAATATTGGGCATGGGCATGCCCACTACTGCGGCTTATATCGTCACCGCTACTGTGGCGGTTCCAGCGCTCGATGCCTTTGGGGTCTCGCCGGTAGCAGGACATCTTTTTGCCCTTTACTTTGCAGCGTTGTCGGCAGTTACGCCCCCCGTGGCGCTGGCTGCGTATGCAGGGGCTGGTTTGGCTGGCGCTAACCCGAGCAAAGTCGGGTGGACCGCGGTGAGGCTTGCTCTGGCAGGATTCATAATTCCATACATGTTTGTCTTTTCGCCATCGCTCATGTTGATGCATCCAAGCGTCACGTGGACGATATTGGCTATCGTCACTGCATCCATAGGCATCGTCTCTTTGGCATGTTCGCTCGAAGGTTTCGTGTTTGGTCGTGTCGGCATTGTAGGGCGAGCATTTCTCTTCACAGCGGCGCTGTTTTTAATAAAGCCTGGAGTTTACACAGACCTCATGGGGATCATCATCCTATCTGGCATTGCTCTACCTCAATGGATGAGTTATAGATTGCGCGCGAAGTCTCGATGATGAGATGGTATAACTACATAATAACTGGAGGGGTATCATTATGAGATTCAAGGTGATGGTGGTGCAGAAAGTGCACCAGGCGGGGCTCGACATTTTATCCGAAGTGGCTGATATTGTGATCGCCGGCGATCCTACTCCGGAACAGCTCGCACGCGAGGTAGGCGATGTAGACGGCATTTTGGTTCGCTCTACGCCTATAACGAGGAAGGTGTTGGAGGCGGCCCCGAAGCTCAAGGTGGTTGGGCGCCACGGAGTCGGCGTAGATAATGTAGATGTGAAAGCTGCCACAGAGTTGGGTATCGCCGTAGTTTATGCTCCGGGTTCAAATACGATCGCTGTTGCCGAGCATACCGCGATGCTCATGTTGGCCTTAGCAAAAAATGTCTTTGAGGCAGATAAAGCCCTTAAGGTTGAGCATAATTTCAATTCTCGCTTTTCGATTAAAAGCCTCGAGTTATGTGAAAGAACCCTTGGCTTGGTAGGCATTGGGAAAATTGGGCGTGCCGTAGCAAATATTTGCATTCACGGCCTTGGAATGCATGTGATTGCTTATGATCCATATGTAACAGAAGCGATGCTCGACCCCGACCTTCCCATAAAGCTTGTGCAGTCTTTGGATGATTTATTGAAAGAGGCTGATGTTGTGAGCCTTCACGCTCCGGCCACGCCCGAAAATTACCGCATGATGGGGGAAAGGGAATTTGGCCTGATGAAGGATGGGGCAATTTTCATAAGCGCTGCCCGCGGCTCTTTGGTGGATGAAGGTGCTTTGTATAGGGCTCTCAAGTCCGGGAAACTCGCCGGTGCGGGCCTCGATGTCTTCGATCCCGAACCACCACTGCCGACAAATCCGCTATTTTCGCTTTCTAACGTGATTGTTACACCTCATATGGCAGCTCATACCGGCGAGGCTCTCATGAGAATGGCTACCATGTCGGCTGAGGGTATAGTTCAGGTCTTAAAGGGAGAAAGGCCTACCCACCTGGCAAACCCTGAAGTTTGGGAAAAGAGGAGGGAGTGACAGTGGTCAGTGCGGTGAAAAAGCTTCTGTGCGATATGCCGATCCCTCGGATGGTGAAAGTAAGACAGCGTTTTGAAAGGCCAAAGATAGAGGATGTAGCCTCAGAGCTCGTTAAAAAGCTGAAAGATAAGGGAGTGCTTTCTGCGATAAAGCCGGGCCAAAGCGTAGCCATAGGCGTGGGAAGCAGGGGGATAACGAATCTACCCCTAATGGTAAAAACGCTGGTCGACGCCATAAAAGGCGCAGGAGGCGAGCCATTTATTGTGCCAGCGATGGGAAGCCACGGCGGCGCCACCGCGGAGGGACAAAAAGGCGTGCTTGAACGCCTCGGTGTGGCGGAGGAATATGTAGGGGTGCCTATCCGTTCTTCCATGGAGGTCGTCGAGATCGGACGCACTTCGAAGGGGCTTCCTGTTCGCATAGACAAGCACGCATTGAGCGCCGATCATATCGCCATAATTAACAGGATCAAGCTGCATACTACCTTCAGGGGCAAATACGAGAGCGGCCTCATGAAGATGATTACCATAGGCCTGGGAAAACAAGCTGGCGCCGAAATATGCCATGAATTAGGCTTTGAGCAGATGGCAGAAAATGTAGTAGCCATAGCTAAGGTAGCTTTGCAGAAGATGAATTTGCTTTTTGCTGTGGGCGTTATCGAAAACGCTTATCACGAGACCGCAAAGATAGCTGTGTTGGAAAAGGACGAAATCGAGGAAGAAGAGCCGAAGCTGTTAGAAGAAGCCAAAAGGCTCTACCCGAAGATACCTTTCGATTCGTTGGATGTGCTGATTATAGACGAGATCGGCAAAGACATAAGCGGCACGGGGTTCGATACAAACATAGTCGGCAGATACACCGTGCCTACGATGACGGGAGGGCCAAGCATAAAGAGGGTAGTGGTGCTGGATATTACGGACAAATCCCACGGCAATGGCAATGGCCTGGGTATGGCAGATTTTACGACAATGAGGGCCTTTAAGAAGTTCGACTTCGAAGAGACGTATCCCAACCCGTTGACTTCGACGGTTCCGCTGGGGGCAAAGATCCCTATGGTTTTAGAGAGCGATCGTTTGGCGATTCAGGCAGCCGTAAAGACTTCTAACCTTTTAGACAAGACACAGATTAAGATGGCGCGGATAAAAAACACGCTCCTCTTGGACGAGATGGAGATCTCCGAAAATCTGACTTCGCAAGCCGAGGCGATGAAACCGTATGTGGAAGTAGCGAGCAACCCTTATGAGTTCCCGTTCGACGACATGGGAAACTTGTTCTAAGCAAAACACTTAAAACGGTCGTTTAGCAAAAAGAAAGGATCGTTGTCAATGTAGCCTTTAAATATTACTTTATGCCAGGGAGGTGGGAGAGATGGCATTCAAGAAGGTCATGGTGGTGGGCGCGGGGACGATGGGGCACGGCATTGCCCAGGTCTGCGCTCAGGCTGGGCTCGATGCTGTCCTCATCGATGTGGACAGATCCTTTGTGGATAGGGCCATCGAGAGGATAAGAAGCGGCCTCGAAAAGCGCGTCGAGAAGGGAAAGATGACGAAAGAAGAGGTCAAGGATATCATGTCCCGTATCAGCGGCGGTACGGAGATCGAGGCGGTCATGTCCAAAGATGTGGACTTCGTGATCGAAGCGGTTGTTGAAGATGTAGAAATTAAAAAGCAGATATTTGCGAGGTTAGACGCCAACTTCGAGCCGAATGTGATCCTCGCCACAAATACGACAGCCTGTCCCATAACGGAGATCGCTAGTGCGGCAAAGCACAGCGACAGGGTTATAGGAATGCACTTCTTCAACCCTCCTGTAGTCATGAAGCTCGTCGAGATCATGCCCGCGCTGCAGACGTCGAAGGAGACTGTGGAAAAAACGAAGGAGCTCGCTGAGTTTTTAGGTAAGACGCCTATAGCCATAAAGATCGAGACGCCTGCGGGAATAGTGAGCCGTATCTTAGGTGCACTCCTTAACGAGGCGGTGGTAGCGTATTCCGAAGGCGTGGCCGAGCCCCAAGACATAGACACAGCGATGAAACTGGGCGCCAACCTGCCCATGGGGCCGCTCGAATTGATCGACATGATAGGCGTGGACGTGCACCTCGCCAAGATGGAGACCCTCTTCCGTGAGCTCGGAGACCCGCGTTACCGCCCGCCCTACATACTGAAAAAGATGGTGCGCGCAGGGTATCTGGGGCGCAAGAGCGGCAGGGGTTTTTACACATACGAACAGTGACCTCTTAAAAATAAGCCCGGGGAGGGATGAGTAATGGATTTCGATCTCAATGAAGAGCAACAGATGATAAAAAAAATGGTGGCAGATTTTGCCGACAAAGAGATCGCACCCGTTGCAGCCCAGTATGACCAGGAAGAGAAATTTCCAGAAGAGATCGTCAAGAAAATGGGAGCGCTTGGGATATTCGGTACCGTCATTCCTGAGGAATACGGAGGCGGAGGGTTTGACTACATATCGCATGCCCTTGTGGCTGAAGAACTGGGGCGCGTTGATTCTTCCGTGCGCGGCATTTACTCCGTCCAAATTTCACTTGTAACACTTTCAATCTTGCGGTGGGGCACGGAAGACCAAAAACGTATGTATGTGCCGAGATTGGCCTCAGGGGAGATCTTGGGGTGCTTCGGCTTGACCGAGCCTAATTCGGGAAGCGACGTGGCCAGCATGCAGGCAAGCGCAGTCCTCGATGGTGACAGTTACGTATTGAACGGCAACAAGATGTGGATTTCAAACGGTTGTGCAGATGTGGCCTTAATATTCGCCAAGACAGACAAGTCTGCAGGCCATAGAGGAATTACGGCCTTCATCGTCGATACGAAGACACCCGGCTTTTCATCCAGAGACATCCATGGCAAGCTCGGCCTTCGCGCCTCGAGCACGGCTGAACTGATACTTGAAGATGTACGCGTGCCCAAAGAGAACGTCCTCGGCAACCCAGGAGATGGCTTCAAGGTGGCCATGAGTGCCCTCGATAACGGCCGCTATACGGTTGCGGCAGGCTGCGTAGGCACAGCACAGGGGTGTTATGACGTCGCCAAGAAATACGCCTTGGAGAGGGTCCAGTTCGGTAAGCCGATAGCGGGTCATCAGCTCATTCAGGAGCATTTTGCCGAAATGGCCATCAATATCGATGCGGGGCGCTTCTTGGTCTACAGGGCGGGCCACTTGAAAAATAAGGGCGTGCGCTGCACCAGAGAGGTCTCTATGGCGAAGCTCTTCTGCAGCGAGATGGTTAATCGAGTGGCTTATAGAGCTATCCAAATCTTCGGCGGTTACGGCTTTTCAAATGAATTTCCTGTCGAGCGTTTCTATCGCGATGCCAGGATAAACACGCTTTACGAGGGGACGAGCGAGATTCAAAAGCTCATCATAGCGAGCGGTGACCTCGGCATATCCGCCTTCGTGTGAGGTGATCGTGATGCCGAACGAAATCCTCCTTTGCGAAATAAAGGACCAAGTGGCCCACCTCACTGTGAACCGGCCTGAGGTGAGGAATGCCATGAATAATGCGCTCGTCGGAGAGTTCGAAAGGGTTATAGGCAAAATTGAGAGCGACAAAGACGTTAGGGTTGTAATAATAACGGGAGCCGGCGATAAGGCCTTTATGTCCGGTGCCGACATCAAAGAGCTCGCCGAACGGGATATCGTTTTGGGCAGGGAGCACACGAGGCAGCGCCAAGAACTTTACGATCGCATAGAAAATCTGAACGTCCCCGTCATTGCCGCCATAAACGGCTATGCTATAGGTGCAGGGCTTGAGCTGGCTTTGGCTTGCACGTTTAGGATAGCGTCGGAAAACGCGCGCTTCGCAGCTTCAGAGGTTAAGCTCGGTATTATCCCTGGCGGTGGCGGCACCCAAAGGCTTGCTCGTACGGTGGGCAGGACGAAGGCAATGGAGATGGTGCTTTTAGGTGACATGATAGACGCTCAGGAGGCCTACCGCGTAGGATTGGCCAACAAGGTCGTCCCCGCGGATGTCTTAATGGGAGAGGCGACATCGTGGGCGGAGAAGATTAAAGCCCTCCCCAAACTTGCGGTTCAATACGCCAAGGAAGCCTTAAACAGAGGTGCAAACCTCGGCCTCGACCAGGGGCTGGCCCATGAGTCGTACCTCTTCGCCTTGGCCTGTTCCACTGAGGACAAAAAAGAAGGCGTAGCGGCCTTTTTAGAGAAGCGGCAGCCGAAATTTGTCGGCCGTTGAACTTGGAAGTTGCAGTCCCTGCGAAAGAGAGGGTGAGTTCTGCTTGCGCATAGTGGTATGCATCAAACAGGTCCCGAGCACCGAGGCCAAAGTGCAGATGGACCCTGTTAAAGGCACGTTGATTCGCGAAGGCGTTGAGAGCGTCGTCAACCCCTTTGACGAATACGCTATCGAAGAAGGGGTTAGGCTCAAAGAGCGCTATGGCGGCGAAGTCATAGCTGTTTCCATGGGGCCCCCTCAGGCTAAGGATGCCCTGA
>ERZ795060.4093-NODE-4093-length-12670-cov-3.062148_pt1 | contig 12670 bp, 9 predicted proteins | sample MGYA00375144_ERZ795060 | MGnify/ENA primary metagenome ERZ795060 (study PRJEB30189, sample SAMN05720157) | activated sludge metagenome | isolation source: anaerobic digester from wastewater treatment plant | place: Japan | collected 2015-05-15 ... | reverse complement strand
GCCCGGCATCACAATTTGAAAAACATTACCGTCCGGGTTCCCCTGGGCGTATTGACGGTAGTAACCGGGCCGAGCGGCAGCGGTAAAAGCTCCCTGGTAGAAGAGATATTGTATCGGGCCTTGGTCCGCCAGCTCCACCATGCCAGCACCATGCCCGGCGCCCATGACACAATCCGGGGCGTGGACCAGATCAACAAGGTCATCTGGGTGGATCAGCAGCCGATCGGACAGACGCCCGCTTCCAACCCAGCCACTTTCACCGGACTGTTTGATCTCATCCGGGAGCTTTTCGCCCAATTGCCGGACGCCAAACTGCGCGGCTATGCGCCGCGGCGATTCAGCTTCAATGTGCCGGGCGGACGATGCGAGAAGTGCGAAGGCATGGGACAAATCAAGGTCGAAATGCATTTTTTGCCGGATGTGTGGGTTACCTGCGACCAGTGCCAGGGCCGCCGGTACAATGCCGAGACGTTGGCCGTCCGTTACCACGGCAAATCCATCGCCGATGTGCTGGAGATGTCTTGCGGCCAGGCGTTGAAACTGTTTGAGAACCTGCCGAAAATCCGGCGGATTTTGCAGACGTTGTGCGATGTGGGGTTGGATTATCTGGCGTTGGGCCAACCGGCCAATACGCTATCGGGCGGCGAATCGCAGCGAGTAAAATTGGCCGCCGAACTGGCCCGGCCAGAAACCGGTCGGACCCTCTACCTGCTGGATGAACCGACTACCGGGTTGCATTTCGAGGACATGAAAAAGCTGCTGGATGTGCTCCAGCGTCTGGTCGATCTGGGTAATACGGTGGTGGTGATCGAACACAATCTGGATGTGATCAAGTGCGCCGATTGGGTCATCGACCTAGGCCCGGAGGCCGGCGAGCAGGGCGGTTATGTCGTCGCCGCCGGCACGCCGGAAGACCTGGCCGACTACGCCCGAAAGTACCGGGCGGCTATGCAGCAATCGACGGATGGTCGCCCGACCAGAGGCCTCGGCAAGGTGGATGGCAATGGCGCCGGAATGTTCCGATCCTACACCGCCGAGTATCTGGCGCCGGTTTTGGAGGCCGGGCCTTATGAAAGGCGGTCTCTCTATGATCCAGCCGCCCTGCACCAACCCCGACCCAATGATATGGACCTGGAAGATGTGGGCCGGGCGGTGCGGATGCCTTGGGAAGTCGATGGTCCCCGGTGGCACTGCCAGGATCGGGTCGGGCGGAACGGTCGGCCTTGCCGATGGGATGGACGCATCTTGGCCGAGGTCGTCCAACGAATCGAAAACTCCCGCCATTTCGGCCCCACGAACTGGAACTCCCGGAGTGTGGTGGAAATTTGCGGCCGACGGAAAACCGACGGCTGGTTCTTCCATGCAATCACCGGCGAAGAATGGCTGCTGAAGATGAAATTCCGTACCGCCCGCCGCACGTTCCAACGGGAAGATTTGATCGCCCGTCTGGACCTAAAGCCCCTGAACGATATGCCGGAGTTGCCCATCTACGGCACGGAACCTCGAGTCCGGTGTCGGAACCTGACCGGCCCCTGGCAGGAGATCGAACTCCGGGTGCATAGTTATCAGGAGATCGACCGCCCGGAGTTTTGGCAATTTTTGGACCAAGCCATCGAAGGCTTTCAGCGGGTGGTGCAACGGGTTGATCAAAAGCCGGAAGACCTCCGTCCCTGGAAGGCGTTGGGGCGGGCCTGGCACCTGGCCCGACGAGGTTTCCGCCGCGGCGCCGCCCCCCAATGGGAACCGGCGGTCCTGGAGAAAATCTTGGACCTGCTCGCCCAGGCCGCCCCAAAGGCAACATTCGCGTGGACCAATAAACAAATGGTCCCCGTGAGTCTGCCGGGACGAACTTCCCCCTGGGCGATCGTCTATACCAAAAAACCCGAGGCGGTCTATCTGGAATTGATCGGGCCGGCTGGCCGATTCGCCCTCGGAGAAGCAACCGGCTTGGCATACAAAGCTCAAATGCGTCCCCGTCAGGCCGACGGCGACCATCTGCGACTAGCCTTCCGCACTCTGGCTGACATCCCCGTCGAAGCCTTGCTTCAGTTCCTCGGAGAACACCAGGCGGCCGTCAGCTCGGAATAATTTTCTGGCGGCGGCGTCTTGCAGGAAGGTCGGTAGGTATTCTGCATCGGATTCCTTTGCGCCTGGGATACAGAACCAACGTCTGAACCCGCCGGACAGAAGGAATAGAGTAAGGTCAGTGCTGGGAAGGAGGGTCGCTTTGCTGGGCTAGATAATCCCGCAGGCGCAGGACATTTTCCGGCGGGGTCTCGTAGGGCAAGGCGCCGGTGCCCATCGAGACGTTCGGTCGGCCCTGAACCAACCGAAGGATGCGATCCGCCTCGGCCTGGATTTGCGGCCATGTACCGTGGGCGATGATGAAGGCATCGGTATTGATGCGAACATGGACATCTGTTCTGTCCCATATTTTGCGCATAAACGCCGCTTGATCCGTCTCATAGGGGGCGACCACGTAGGAAGTGCCGGTTTCGAGGATCGCATCCAGGATCGGAGTGGTATCGCCGCCGATGATGCAAGGGACGGGATGTCCCAGGACCTCGGCCATTCCTTGCAAAATGGCCTTTAGCGCCGGTAGTTCCACCCGGCGGAAATTGGCCGGCGAAAGCATGGGCGGACAGGCAGCCGACTCGAAAAACGCCACATCCAAGCCAAGTTGTCGAACGGCTTTGGCCAGCGCAATTTGGCCGGGCGCAAGGTGCAAGAGGGCCTGGGCGACCTCGTCGGGCCGACTGGCCACATCCAGCAGTATGTTTTCAAATCCGACCAGATTGCAGGCGATGGAAAACGGCCCACTGACCGGCGCCCGCACCAGCGCCTCGGGAAAGGCGTCTTGCAATCGGCGTGCGACGCGCAGAGCCATAGGCAATCGGCCGTCGCTGGCCGGGTCCAGAGGCCGGAGGTGAAAAAGGCCATCAATCGAATCGAACAGCGGCTTTTTGATAGCGGGAATGCCGACGCCGGTGGGCGGTTCGACCCGGGCGCCATACGCCTCGGCTTCCAGATTATAGATGTCGATGCCGGGCATGATGGGCCGCTGCCGATACAACCGATAAGCCGCCGCATGGGCCTCGAAGATCAATTGTTCATCTCTGGAGACTTCCCAAGGCGTTCGGCCAATCAGCGCCGCCGCATGTTCATAAACGGAAGGCGAAAGTTCCATCATGGTTTTCCCTTCCCCAGAAATGGGCACCCTTGGCAAAGGATAACACGTTACGCCTATAGCAGAAGACCTTCTCAGCAGGAGCGGAGTCGGCACTGTTTTTGGTCGAGCATCCGATCCTCCGGACAGAGTTGCAGCAGAACGCTTTCCGCCCCCGTGCTGGGAATGGTGTAGGTCTTCAGCTTCCGCAGTGCCAGGCCGTGGGCCAGGCCGTAATGCCGAGCTTCGCCTCGTTCCTGCACCCAACCGGGGCCTTTGAGGACCAGCATCCGGTCGAACTGAGGCCAATAAGGCTTGAACCACTTGAGCAATTCCTTCAGAGGTGCGACCGCCCGAATGGTCAGCGTATTGAATTGTTCTTTGGCCAGGATTTGTTCCGCCCGCCCGTGAAACACCGATGCCTTCAACCCGAGCTTTTGGATGATTTCCTCGGCGACGCGGGCCTTTTTCCCGATCGACTCGGAAAGGCAAACCCGCAAATCCGGCCGAAGAATGGCAAGCAGAGCGCCCGGCACGCCGCCGCCCGAACCGACATCCAGCACCTTTTCGCCCTGCTGTAAAAACTCGGCAAAAACCAGTGCGTCGAGAACGTCCCGGCCGACGAACTTTTCGTAGTCGGTATGCCGGGTGAGGTTCACCTTTTGGTTCCAGTCCCAAAGCAATTGGGCAAACCGGTCCAGAAGGGCCGACTGGTCGGCGGGAAGCTGGATACCGTATCGGACCAACGCCGCCGCGAAACTGTCCCCTGAAATTGGCGCGGTCGGACTGGGGGAGGAACAGTCCGTAGGCAACGTCTTGTCTGGATTGCAGAAAGGATCAGGTTCCATTAGCATAGAAAGAAATAAAAGGGCGCATGAAAACAGTGGTTCCGGAGGAATCGGCAGATTTTTCCGTATTCTCTGGAGTGCTCGGTCATTATAGGTTATTCTACTGAATTCCTGCGTGCGCGGGAATGATGTCCACAAGAATACCGCCGGCGAAAGAATACCACCCGAAAAAATGCCTCGTTGATACGCCCATGACAAAAGGGGCGAACCACTTGCCTGCCCGCTTGATGTAGCGTTGTTTCCTTCCCCAACATTTCCTTTTCTTTCTGGAGGTTGCAATCATGCGTCGAACGATTTCGCGGCGAACATTGCTGAAGACGGCGAGTGTAGCCGGAGTAGGGGCTTTGTTGAACCCGGCTCGGGTATGGCCGATGGGCCAGTCGCCCAATGAGCGGCTTCGGTGTATCGGCATTGGGGTGGGAGGCCGAGGAGCGGCCAATGTGAATGACTGCGCCGCCGCCGGCGCCGAGTTTGTGGCCCTGTGCGATGTCGATGACCGGCGGGCCGGTGAAACCTTCAAACGGTTCCCCAACGCCAAAATCTACAAGGACTTCCGTAAAGCCTTGGAGGAACTGGAGCAACGCTGCGACGCCGTGGTCGTTAGCACGCCCGATCATACCCATGCCCCGGCGGCGGCCATGGCCCTCCGCATGAAAAAACACGTCTATTGCGAAAAGCCGCTCACCCATAATGTCTATGAAGCCCGCCTGCTGACCGAACTAGCCGAGAAAAACAAACTGGTTACCCAGATCGGCACGCAAATTCACGCCGGCGACAACTACCGTCGGGTGGTCGAATGGATTCAGGCTGGGCTGATCGGCCCGGTGGAAGAGGTGCACGTCTGGCATCCGGTGCGATATAGTCCCGGCGATCGGCCGAAAGACACGCCGCCCTGTCCGCCAGGGCTGGATTGGGACCTGTGGCTGGGGCCTGCGCCGGAGCGGCCCTATCACCCGGCTTATGTGCCGGGCAGTTGGCGAGGCTGGTGGGATTTCGGCAACGGCGGCATCGGCGATTTGGCCTTTTGGGCCTTGGACCTGAAGTATCCAACCCATGTAGCTACCGAAGGCCACCAGCCGGTCCATCCGGAAAGCTGCGCCCAATGGCTGACCGTTCGGTATCAGTTTCCCGCCCGGGGCAAGTTGCCGGCGGTACGACTGACCTGGTACGACGGCGGCAAACAGCCCGCCTGGGAGGAGTTGGACCGTCGGCTGGCCGAGATGACCGGCATCCAAGAACAGATACCCCGCCAAGGAGCCGGGGTCCTATTTGTCGGGAAAACCGGCATGGCCCTGGCCGACTACGGCGCCCGGCATCTACTGCCCAAAAAGAAGTTCGCCGACATGAAACTGCCCGCGCCGACCATCCCGAGGTCCATCGGTCATCATCGGGAATGGGTCGAGGCGTGCAAAACGGGCGGCAAAACGACCTGCCATTTCGGCTATTCCGGCCCGCTCACCGAGTCGGCCCTGTTGGGCAATGTTTCGTACCGGGTCGGCTCGCCGCTGGAGTGGGACGCCGCTGCGATGAAAGCCTCCAATTGTCCCCAAGCCGACCGCTTCCTCCGCCGAGAGTATCGCCGGGGGTGGACGTTGTAAGTAGGACTGAGCCTCGGACGTTGGTCCGAGAGTGAAAAGGGTTAAAAGGAGCTTCGGACATTGGTCCGAAGGTTAAAAGGGTTAAAAGGCTGCGCTGAAGGTGAAAGAGCCGCTCCCGTTAGGAAGCGGCCTGCGATAAGCGACCAGCCACCGATGCGCACCGATTCGACATATCCTGGAGGATCGATACTCCATGCCGCTCCTGGAGCCTGAAGAATACATTGAACAGGCCTATTTCTTCCGCGCCCTGCGGGAACGCATGCACATGGGCGTTTCTACGCAAGAGCTGCTAGCCATTTTACGGCATGAGGTGTTGGGCATTACCAAGCTGCCGATGGCCATTGATTTCATGGCTACGGAACTTCGACACACCGGCGGGTTTGCCGGTGCGATGCGTCGGCTCAACCACTACTTCACGCCGTTCCAAACTTTCGTCATGGCCGAGGCCGAACGACCGGAAGGAAAATTCGACTTCCGAATCGGCCTGGAAATCCTCGAAAAAGAAGCAGAGTACCGGGCCAAAGGCGTCACGCCCCAAGGTCTGTTTCTGTATCAATTCGAGGCGTTGTGCCGAAATCGTCTCGGATACGACGAAGGCTTGGACGCTATGGCACAAGACCCCATGTACGACGACGCCTGGCGGGAATGGATCCATACGGTTCGTCGGCAAATCGGCCTGGTCGATCTGGCCGACATGATCTACGTGCGCAGCGAAGAATACCTGAAAACGCACGACCATCCAGGTAAACCGATCCTGTTTGGCGAAAAAGAAGGCCGCATTGCCCTGGCCAACCGGAAACGAGACCCGCTGTATCTATTTTCGGCCCTGTCCCGGCAGTTGGGCTATCCGAGCGTGCCCCGGCCGCGCCCCGAAGACGCCGCTCCACAGCTTATTCCGCAGCTTATGCGGCGAATGGAACGCGTCGAAACCCGGCTGAAACTGCTGGAAGAAGAACTCCGCGGCGGCATCGACATTAGCCGATTCTTCGGCCCGCCAAAACCGGAAGGGGAAGGGTGAAACCATGTAGCACCGGGCGGAAACTCCACACCCCGGCAGAGCCGGCAGACCCAGGGCTTTTGGCCGATCTTGGAGAAATCGTCGAGAAAAATTGGCCTTGGATTCGCCGAAAGACGCTACAAAAGAACATCCTCTTGTCGCATCCGGTTCGATAAGCTTCCCACTTCTTCATGCCAACGGCCTGCCAGAGTTGGTCCATTGTTTCCCCCTCTTTTTAACAAGAATTGGATGGGAAAAGGCTTATGTATTTATGCATTTTACTCGTCTCCTTCCGTCGTGCAATACAGCGGATATATTTTTTGCTAGATGGAAAGGAAAATAACTATTTAGAGGGGGGGCTTCCCCGTAATTTTGGCGATCCTTAAAAAAGAAAACCGTTTGGCGTGGGACAATAGAATAGAGAAGGTTTTCCGCATAAATGTATGGCCGGAAAACTACCCTTCGGTCTCCCGGCAAGCTATACTAGGAAAACTAGCCTTCGTGAGGATAAAGAGGATAAAGAGGATCAAACAGATTATGCCGAAAGTAACGGTCGAAGAGGTACGGCAGGCCGGGGTGGTCGGCGCCGGTGGGGCAGGGTTTCCGACCCATGTGAAGCTGACGGCCCAAGCCGATACGGTGCTGCTGAACGCCGCCGAGTGTGAGCCGCTCCTGCACAAAGATAAGGAATTGCTCCGGCACGAGACCGACGCGGTGCTTGCCGGATTGGCCGCCGCCATGGAGTTGGTCGGCGCTCGGCGGGCGGTGATCGGCATTAAAGAGAAATACCATGAGGTAATCGACTGCTTGCGTGCTCGGCTTGGCAAGGGGATGGAGTTGGCCCCGCTGCGGGACAGCTACCCGGCAGGCGATGAGATGATCCTGGTATATGATGTGTTGGGTCGGGTCGTGCCGCCGGGCGGCCTGCCCCTGCACGTGGGGGTGGTGGTTACCAATGTCGAGACGGCCTTCAATATCGCTCGATCTAGCCAGGAGCCGGTTACGGAAAAATACCTTACCGTCGGCGGAGCGGTCCGAGAACCAATCACCCTCCGGACGCCGATAGGCGTTACGATCGGCCAGTGTGTCGAGGCTGCCGGCGGCCCCACGGTACCCAATCCCTACTACATGATCGGTGGGGTGATGATGGGCCGACTGGAAACCAATCCGCAAACCCTGGTCGATAAAACCACCGGCGGGATCATCGTGCTGCCGGAAGACCATCCGGTCATCCAACGGCGATTACAAAATTGGGCGCAAATCGCCCGGATCGGACGTTCCGCTTGTGATCAGTGCAGTTTCTGCACCGAACTTTGCCCCCGTTGGCTCCTGGGCCATCCGATCGAGCCGCATCGGGCCATGCGAAGCCTGGGCTTCAACCTGGTCGGCCAGGCCAATGTGCAGGGAACGCTCTTTTGCTGCGAGTGCAACCTGTGCAGTTTGTATTCCTGTCCGGAAGGTTTGGACCCGAAAAACGTCTGTGCAGAAAATAAACGTCGGCTCCTGGCGGATAAACAACGCTGGACCGATCCGCCGTTTGTACCGGATCGGCCCCGGCTGCACATGGCCAACCGCAAAGCGCCGATGGCTCGCCTGATACATAAACTGGCCCTGACCGGCTTCCGAAACGAAGGCCCATTACAAAGCGAACTTTTAACCACCCGCCGGGTGGGAATTTTGTTAAAACAGCATGTCGGAGCGCCTTGTACGCCGGTGGTTCAGCCCGGCGACCGGGTCCGCAAAGGACAATTGGTAGGCCAGCCGCCAGAACAAAACGGCAAACCCGCCCTTGGCGCCCCGGTCCACGCCTCGTTGGACGGCCGGGTAACCGCGGTGGAGGAAAAAGTCGTTTGGATTGAAGCAGACTAACCAGCAGGAAGAGTGGACACCATTGGCTCAGGCTGGACAGCCTAAGCTACGTAACCCCGTAACGCCGCCTGTTTAGGCGGCGACGTACCGCCCGCTGTTTAGCGGGCGCCAGGAGCACCATACCAACTCCCTCACACGGCAAAAATCAATTAAAGTAGAAGGTCCGTAGTTCAGTGAGTAAACCCATGTCCGTACCTAAATCCATTGGAGCAGTGGAACTATCCAGCATCGGCCTGGGCTACCAGGTCGAAGACACGATGCTCAAAGCGGGCAAGGTAGAACTGGTGATTGCCCGGACGATTTGTTCGGGCAAATACCTGATCGTAGTTGCCGGCTCCGTGAGCGACGTGGAAGCTGCGGTGCGCGCGGGCGTTCAGGAGGCCCGCGACGCCCTGATCGACTCGTTGATCTTGCCGAATGTGCATGAATCGGTCTTCCCGGCGCTTGGCCAATCGGTGGCTTTGCCGCACGATCACCAGGGCGCCTTGGGGGTGGTGGAGACGTTTGGCGGGGTGAGCGTTCTGGCGGCGGCGGATGCGGCGGCCAAGGCGGCCAATGTAACGCTGTTCCGGATTCATGTGGCGATGGCCTTGGGCGGCAAGGGGTTTTTGCTCCTCACGGGCACGGTGGCGGATGTTCGGGCCGGGGTGCAGGCCGCAGCCGAAGAGGCCCGACGCCGCGGCCTGTTGGTCTCCGAAGTGGTGATCCCACGCCCCCGAAAAGAACTATTGGCCGAATACCTCTAATTCCTTTTCCTATTCTTTCTATTTTTTCTATTTTCTCAATTCTATCCGGCAATAAAGGGACGCCCTCTGGCCTTGAAAAGCATTTCTTGGCGTCCACATCTTGTACTAGTCTGTCGTCAGACACAATATATTGTGCCTTTTTTGTGTTTTAATGTGTAAGATACTCCTCTAATGGAGGAAAAGGGTCGGAGAGTTTTTGAGTTTTTTTTCAAAATTTTGAGAAACTTTCCAAACCCTTCTGGGTTAGATTGCTCAGTGGTTGTTGGGATTTTTCGTGTGGTCCTTATGATGAGAAGGAGTGGAAGATGCGTAACGTCGTCTGTGGATTGTTGGTGGCTGGATTGGCATTGGCGATGGGCGGGTTGCTTCTGGCTGCTGAGGGGAAAAAACCCAAGCCGCCTCGGCCCGAAGGAGCACCAGAATTCGGTCGGATGGATCCGTTCGCCTTGCTTAGCCGGTTGAATCTCTCCGAGGAACAAAAACAAAAAATCGAAAACCTCCGCAAAGAGTACGAGCCGAAATTGGCCGAACTCCGTGCGAAGCTCGAGGGCATCCTCACCGAGGAGCAAAAGAAAGCTCGCGAAGAAGCCATCAAAAAGGCCAAAGAATCCGGCAAAAAAGGCCGGGAACTCTTCGAGGCGATCCGCAACGCTTTCCAACTGACCGAAGAGCAACAGAAACAGATGCAAGAAGTCAGAACTCAAATGACCCAACTGATGCAAGAAATTCGGGGCAAAGTCGAGGAAATCCTTACCGAGGAACAAAAAGCCCAACTTCGGCGGTTCGGCTTCGGCCCAGGCCGTCCGAAAGGCAAACCCGGCGTGAAACAAGAAAAACAATAACCTCCCACATTTTGTGAAACAGGGTTGAGGCCGAGGTATTCGGCCGACTCGGAAAATCCAGGAATGCCCCACGAAAAGGTTCGGTTGGTTTTCTCCTCATGCGAGAAATGAACCGCTAAACTGTTTCGGGAGGGCTGCTTTCTGGAGCTCCGTGCAACTCAAGGCAGAGCCGTCCGCAGGTTCCCGCCAGCGGACGGCTTTTTGTTTTTCCACCGGAGGATATACTAAAAGCCGGGGGGTTTTCCTAGGAATAACTCCTTCGGATTCCACCTTTCGGAGCATCCACGGAGCGCATCCAAAAGGCGATTGCATGACAGCGGCGGGATGGCAATGGGTAGTGCTGGCGTTTTTGGCCGCGGTGGGCGGGGTGATCGGCAGTTTCTTGAATGTGGTCGTTTATCGGCTGCCGGCTGGCCGGAGCATTGTTTGGCCTGGTTCACATTGTCCCGGCTGTGGGCGTCCGATCCGCTGGTATGACAATCTGCCGGTACTGAGCTGGTTTTTGCTTCGGGGACGGTGTCGGGACTGCGGGGGGGCGATTTCCTGGCGCTATCCGGCTGTGGAAGCGGCGACCATGGGGCTATTTCTCCTCTTAGGATGGTGGGAACTGATGGGCGGCGGTGGACATTTGCCGGAACGACCGCTCCGGCTTGGTTCGACCATCCTATGGACGCCCTACACGGTGCGGGAATTGGCAGCCCTGTATGTGTATCATCTGATGCTTTGTTGCACTCTGTTGGCTGCCGCCCTGATCGAGCATGACCATCCGAAGGCGGGCGGTTCGGTATGGGTTCGGCTTTTTTTGCCGGGTGGAGTGTGGGGAATCGCGGCGGCTTTTGTTTGGCCCACCGTGCATCCTGTGCCAGCGGTCGGCCCCGGGCCGGTGGGTTGGATGGGCGGACTGGTAGGAGTCGTGGACGGCCTGGTGGGACTGGCTGCGGCGGCAGGACTCGGTCTGCTTTGGGGATTGCTGTCCGCTCTGCGGAGAATTTCCTCCCGGAAAGAACTGGGAACGACAGGATTTTGGACGCCGGTGGCGGGGGCAACCGGTTTAGTCGGCTTATATCTGGGTTGGCAGGCCGGCTTGGCCGTGGGGCTGATAAGCGGCCTTTTCTGGATGCTCAGCGGTGTGGTAGCCCGATACGTCTTCCCCCCTCGAACCGACCCTGGCCAACCCCGTCGAGCCTTTCCGATTCCATTTTCCGCCTGGCTTGCCGGGGGAAGTCTGCTGTGGGTCCTTTTTTGGAACCAGTGGATCGCTTGGGGCAAAGCTTTTGTTTAACTGGAGTTTTGCAAATTTGAGATTTCCACCGATCTTGTACACTATCGACCCTCAAAAATCCCGGGATTTTTGACGGACCTGTTCCGTGTACGAACACCTGAACAAGCCCATATTGCAAAACTCCAGTTTGGTTTAAAATACATCTGCCTCCCGGGTCTTCCCTTTGGCCCTCTGTTCTCTTGTTGCGAAGCGCCTTTTTATCCCACCAGTAGCCCCACTAGGAAAAGGAGACCGAACGATGCGGCGCCCCCAATTGGCCTTTTCGCAAGGAAAGAAGTGTTGGACGGCGGCGGTTTGGTTGCTAGCCGTCGGGCTGTTTTGTCAGGTAAGCCAATCGGCAGACGACCCGGCCGAATCGTTCGACTATTTCCGAAATTCCTGGAATGTGGTTGGCCTGAAGGATTATCAATATGGAGCTCGAATTACGCCGGACAACGCCATCCTGCTTGCCGACGGCGGCAGAGTGGAGTTTTGGTTCGGCACACAGCAAGAGCCGCTCTCCAGGAAACAAACCAAACGCTGTCTGGAAGGCTGGTTGCCGGTCATTCTGCTTCAGGCCCAGGAAGGCCAGGTGCGCTATGAGTTCTGTTATTGGGCCGCCCCGCTGCCAACGGTCCAGGACTGGCAAAAGGCGTTCTATTGGCCCACCGAAGGGGAAAACTTCTTGGTCTGGGCCAAGGTAACCGCCACGAACCAGGGCGACCGATTGGCCGAGGCGAAGGTCCGGGTCCGCATTGGACGGCCGAAAACCGGCCAGCAAACCGAGGAGCAATTCGGCTGGGCGCTACCGGGCGGGGCGTCGCAAACGGCCGTCGTTCGGGTCCCTTTCTTCCCGGAACCTAAGCCGGAGCGGTTTGCCAAGGAGGCCCCGAACCTCTGGCTGGATCGCACGGTGCAGTTTTGGAAGGGGCTTTTGCAGAACGAGCAGGCGGCCCGGATCCAGGTACCGTGTCGAAAGGCCGCCGAAGCCCTTCTGGCCGCTCATGTGTGCCAGATGTTGGTAAGCGATCACGGTCGGCTCCACGGCGGCGAAGGATTTTACGACGAGTTCTACATCCGGGACGGCGCCTATCAGATCATGGAGTTGGAAGAGGCGGGGCTTTGGGACCCGGCGGCCAAGGCCATCGAGTTTTACCTGAAAGCCCAGCGTCCGGACGGCCGATTCGAGACGCAGCGCAACCAGTTCGACGCCAACGGCCAGGCGGTCTGGACGCTGTGGCAGTACTGGAAGATCACCGGCAACAAAAGTTTTCTGCAGCGGGCCTATCCGGCGATGGTGCGGGCGATGGAGTGGACCAAGAAGGCCCGGCGGGAGGCACCGG
>ERZ795060.4080-NODE-4080-length-12704-cov-5.984505_pt1 | contig 12704 bp, 27 predicted proteins | sample MGYA00375144_ERZ795060 | MGnify/ENA primary metagenome ERZ795060 (study PRJEB30189, sample SAMN05720157) | activated sludge metagenome | isolation source: anaerobic digester from wastewater treatment plant | place: Japan | collected 2015-05-15 ... | reverse complement strand
CGCCGCGCCGCGTGTGCTCGGGTGGCGGGTCGGGGTTCGGCGCTGAGGTGCGCGCACTGCTCGACCTGCGGCCCGAAGAGATCGAAAGGTGGTGACGACGTGACGACATGCAACCTTCGCGCACGCATCCACGCTGAGGGCGCCGATGGGCGCTGACGGCGGCGTCGCGTACGCGAGCCTGCGCGCGGACCTCGCGACGGCACGGGCGCTCCTCGCGCCGTGGTGGGATGCGCTTATGTACCTCGGGTCACGCGATCGGCTCACCTCACGCCTCGCGTGGATCAACGCGCACGACACGTCGCGGCTGCTCGTCGGCGCGTACGGCACCGACCTCGGCGACCGTCTCGCGACCGTGAGCGACTTGCCCGCGTGGGTGGACGCGCTCGACGACGCCCTCACCGAGCCCGTGCGCGGCCTGCCCGATGGCGCGACCTTCGACGACTACCTCGACGAGATCGACACGCGCCCGCCACAGTCGTACGTCTACGACTACCTCGGTGAGAGCGAGCGCGCGTGGATCAACGACCTCCGCCGCGCGTCGCCCGCGTTCCGCGCGCAGTCGATCGCGACGTGGCTGGACGCGGTGCGGCGCGCGATCATGCTCGACGTGCGACACGAGGAGACGTGGACGTGACCGCCGACTACGCCCGCGCCGTCGAGGCGATGACTGCCGCGCTCGGAGCGCCGACGAAGACGGGCTCCACCGACCCGCTGGTGTACGACCGCGCCGCGTGGGAGCACGCGCAGTGGGTCGTGATCGTGTGGCGCGAGGAGCGCGGTGTGATCGTCTATGCGCACCGACGGTATGACGGCCCCGGTCAGTACGTGGACCACCTGATCGTCGCGCCGTCTGCCGGACTCCTCGCGCGCCTCGGGCGTCAGCGTGCGTGCCTGCGTCTGCGGCAGACCCTCGCGCGCCTCGGGCGCATCCCCGCGTGGCAGGTGCGCAAGGTGAAGCGTCATGGGGTGCCCGTGACGTTCGCGCGTGTCCATCGCGGCGAGACCGCGGAGACACTGCTCGGTCTGGACCGATACCGCAGCGGTGTGACGCTGTGCTCGCTCGATGTGGCCGTCGCGGTCGCGCGTGCGGTGATGAGCGGAGGGACGGCGTGAGGTACGCGCTGACCCTGATCGACCCGCGCGGTCGTCACTACACGGGCACCGTCACCCGCAAGGGTGTGGTCGTCGAGGTGGACGTGCCGGGCTTCGACGACTCCGTGCTGCTCGTCGTCGAGCGTCGCGTCGCCGAGCTCTCGCCGCAGTGCGCGCAGCACACCGCGACGGTGGATCACTGCGGCGAGGAGTGGACGATGCTGCTTGCGGAGGTGCGCCCGTGACCCCGACCGCCCCGCGCTCGCGAGGGTCCGCGCGGTGTTCGACGGCACTGACGACCCAGCCGATGCGTTCGAGCGACTGACCACCGCGGGCGTACTCCCGCTGTCGTGGACGGGCGACCCAACGCGCGCGTTCTGGTGTCGCGGCTGCGCGGGTCACGGTCGCCTCATTCCGACGCCCGACTTTGCGGGCGGCGAATGCTCGTGGTGCCGTGGCAACCCGTCGCTCCCGTCACGCATCGAAGACCTCGTCGCGTGGGCGTCGCTTGGCGTCCTGGCGATCGAGCGCGCCGAGGAGTTTGCACGCGAAGCCGTCGCCCGCCTCGCGCCGTGGGGCGTCGCACGTGGCCCGCGGCAGGTCGTGTGGCGCGTGGGTGAGCCGTCAGCACGCGGGGCGATCGGCTGGCCGTATCGCGACGTGGACCGCACCGTCGGGGTCGAACGCTTCGTCGCTGGGCACAAGCAGACGTTGCGTGAGGGCGACCCGCACGCCACGACGGCGGCGCTCGTGCGCGTGTGGCCCAAGGATGCGCCGCCGTGCCCCTACGCGCCACTGCTCGACCTCCTGCGCACAGGCGTTGCGCTCGACGCCATCGCCGACCGTGACCTCGTGCTCGTCGTGCCGCCTGTCGCGTGAAGGACGCCGTTGCGTGATGCGTATCCTAGACGCTAGCGCCGCGCGGTGCTACGCTTGCGCCATGACCACCGCCACCACCAGCACGACCCCCGTCCCTGCCGCCCCCGTCACGCTCGCCGAGATTCGCGCTGCCCTCGGCGCCGAGGGCGTCCGCGCCGCCATCCTGCGCGCGCTCGCCGAGCACGCCACCGTAACCGAGGCCGCGCGCTCGCTCGGGACGCCCGCGTCGTGCCTTCGTCGCGCCGCAGTGCGCGTCGGGATCGAGTGGCAGGAGCGCGACGGGGCGCCTGGTAGCGCCGGAGGTCACTGGTCACGCGAGGCGCGTGCGGAACGGGCGGCGCGCGCGAAGAAAAAGCGCACGAAAACGCCTAGGAAATAGGCGCTTCGCGGGAATCGCAAAAGGATGTGTTGACGCTAGCACCGCGCGGCGCTAGATTACGTTTGCGAGGGCGATGGAGCCCGAAGCGAAGGAGAGACGACAATGAGCACGCTCTACACCATCACCGAGAGCCGCGACGGCGGCACCGTGACCACGACCATCAAGGGGAGCACCACCGTGCTCGTGCTGACCGACGGCTCGCGCCGCACGTCGGACGGCACCGTCCCGGTCTACCTGCTCGACAAGCGCGCGACGGTGGAGACGACGCTCGCGTCGATCCTCGACGGCTCGTCAGGGATCGAAGACAGCGTGCTCTCCTACTCGACGTGGTACACGGTCGAGGAGGGTGACGACGAGACCGACGGGCACGACATCGCGGTGCCCTTCGTGGTGCTGCACTGACCGCACGCCACCCACCGCCCCGCCGCGCACCCGCGAGGGCCGCGGCTTGAGGCGTTGGAAGGAGACGATGACCATGGCACGCATCAACGACGGACCGCTTTCGATGAACACGGTGGACGAATGGTTCGAGGCTGCGGGCCTCGCGGACTTCGACGAGCATAGCCTCGACGATCAGGCTGTGGAGGAGATCAACGCCGCGATCGACACGTGGATGGCGGGCGACACGGACGACGAGGCGGCGGGCCGTCGTCTCGACGACGCGGCGGTGAACGCCCTCGTTGAATGGTCGCACACGCTGACCTGACCACGCACCCCACACCGCCCCCGCCGCGCACCCGAGAGGGCCGCGGCCTGAGGCGTTAGAGGCGCCCACGGACGGGCGCACAGGAGAGACGACCATGAGCACGATCACGACCCGCCGCCACGGGGTCTCTGTGCAGCCCGCTCGCCGTCGCCGGATGGCGTCGAGGTCAGGAGCGCGGGTCGTGGAGTCACTCACCGGACACCTCCGCGGTGGGCACACCGAGCGTCTCTGCGAGGATGCGCGCCTGTCCAGGGACAGGCGCGTACGCATCGGCCGACGCATACACACGGTCACCCTTGCCGAGCACGCGCATCGTGGCGTGGTAGCGCCGAGCGGCGACGGGTTCGTCCGTCTGAACCACCGCGACGAGCACGCGCCTCTGAGGGAACCGCCTGCGCAACGTCTCGCCCACTCGATCAATCAACACGTCTTTCGTCATGCCTCACCACTACGTGTGTCGTGTGTCCAATGTCACGCGCGGACGTGACCTCGGCGCGAGCGGTTGCGTAGTGGGAGAGCGGAGGTTCAATCGACATGGCAGACGGTGACGGCAAGGCGCGCAAGGTGCGCAAGGTGGTGACGCTCGACGCGCTCAAGACGCTGAAGGGTGCCGCGCGCTACGACGCGATGCGCGAGGTGATCGAGACGGAGGGCGACATCGAAGACGAGTGCGCCGACGACGTGTTCCGGCGACTGTGCGTCCGGCGCACGTGGCCGAAGCGCCTCGGCAAGCACCCGACGCTTTCGTCCTATGGTCGCGCGAATCGGTGGAACTTCAACCCGCTCCACCGCGGCGACAAGGAGACGCCCGATCAGCCGTTTCAACTCGCGCCCTCGCTCTCCGCGTCGTCACCCGACGCGCTCTACCGGCTGATGCACGCGGTCGAACCGTTCCGCATCGTGACGCGCGCAAAGTTGGGCGACTACTACAAGGGCGGCGTGTTCCGGTTCTACTCGCGTGATCGTCGATTCATGTGCTGGGTCGGGTTCCACAAGCACGAGATCGACCTCACGTTCTACTGCCCTCGCGAAGACCTGTTCATTCCGTCGGAGCCGACGTGGCCCGAAGCGCTCCGGTGCGAGTACAAGGATTGGGAGGCGGTGATCGCCAAGCCCGAGAACCGCGTGCTGTACGACGAGCATCACGCAGCGCAGGAGTTGTACAACGAGCAGGGCGTCATCGTCCCGTGGTGCTCCGGGCGCATGAGGTGCAAGAACCCCGACGGCGCGGCGTGGATGCGCCTCGTCGTGGCCGTCGCGAACACGCCGCAGTTGATCTACGGCGGCAACAACTTCCGTGTCTGACGCCCCAAATGACGAAACGCCGCCCTCCGAGGAGAGCGGCGTCAAGACCCTGCGGGCGCTACTGGCGTGGTGCGCGATCGTGGAGGCAGCGTCCATTCAGGACGGCTACTTGCTGCTCACGCTCGACTCGTTCGCCGCGCCGCCGGGGTCGAGCGACGAGGCCAAGGCGCTCCTGCGCGGGGAGATCGCGCGCCGCTCGGAGCACCGCTACGACCGCGGGCAAGCCGACCGCCTCTGTCGCGCCGTGCAGCGCGGATGGATGGTCGCGGTGATCCGCCGACACCCGCGCGCAGAGCGCTTTCAGTCGCTCGTCGATGCGATCAACCGCGGGCGCTACAGCGAGAAGCAGCGCGACCTCGCGCTGAAGCTCATCGCGGAGGTCGCGTGAAGCGCCGTCTCCTGCTCGTGGGCGTGCGTGTGGACGAGTGCGAGCGCGCCGTCTGCGACCTGATCGGGGCCGCAGCCCCCTCCGCGCGCGTGAGCGCCGTCTTGCGCGGGGAGGACGCGCCCGTGGGCGACGTCGAGCTCGTGCGCGACGCGCTCTGGTATCTGGGTTTTTCGTGTGAGGTGAAATCGTGACGACCATCGACAAGCCCCACGTGGTCGCGCGCGCCAAAACCTCCGACGGGCGCGTGGTCGAGCTCTGGTCAAACGGCCCGCTGACCTCCGTGATGGGCCTCGCGCTCCCCGGCGTGCCGATCGTCCGCCCTCGTAGCGCCGAGGCCCTCACGGTGGCCCTCGCCGCGGGCCGTCGCGTGGTGGATGCCGCCCCCTCGATTCCGCTCGCCGAGGTGCCCGCGCGTTACGCGACCGCACGCCGCGAGGCTGCGCGCCCGGTCGCTGAGATCGTGACGGCACCGCCCGCGGTGGCCGACGTGACGGCGCTCGCCGCGTCGCTCGGAGCCCGCCGCAAGGCGCTGGCGTTCGCCGCGCAGCGCATCGGGTGGGAGATCGTCGACGTCGAGATCGACCTCGGCGCGCAGACCGCCCGCGTGTGGGCGCGGCGCCGGTCGCGCGCGGTGATGCTCGACGTGCGGCAGGGGCGCGCGACAATCGAGCGGTGGGAGTGCGGCGAGACGACGGAGCCCGTAGGGCGTCGTGGCGACCGCTTCAACGCGCGGACGCTCACGCGCGATTTCCTCGGGAGGAGCAAGCACAACGATCCGCGCGATGGGCTCCGCGATTTCGCGGACTACCTCATCGAGAACGGCAACGGCGAGACGCTGGCGCTCGACCTCGGGGCGCTGCTCTCGGGCTAACTAGACGGCATGGAAAAGGTTCTGACGCAGGAGATGAAATCGTGACGACCGACCGATACCCCGTGACCGACACACAACTCCGCGCGCGCTATCAGGGCGCATGGAACGCCTGCGAGCGTGACGATGCGCACGCGCTCTGCGTCGAGATGCGACGCCGCGGGATGCCCGTGCCCTCGTGGCCCGGTATCCACCAGATGACCGAAGAACTCGCGGTCGCTACACCGGCGGGCGTGATGCTGCTCGCCGTCATCCGCGTGGCCGGTGAGTATGCGGGGTGTGACGAGGTGCGGCGCGCGGTGCTGCTCACCTATCCGCCCGCTGTACGCGAGGGACGGCGCAGGGAGCTCGAAAGCGACATCGTTCACGCTCGCGCGTCGGGGCTGATCATCGAAGACACCACGCGCAAGACGTGGACGCTCGCCACGGGGACGCGTGTCGAGGCGATCGTCGGGACGATGCCCGACGACGGGCCGCACATGACGTTCGCGCGTCGCGCGTGGGAGGTGGTCTTCCGATGAAACCTGACCGCGACGCCACGCGCGCCGATGGCTCCACTACCGCTCGCGCGTCCGTCGCTACGTCGAGCGGCTCGCGTATCTGATGGGGATGGAGTTCATCGCACTCGGCGTCTGTGAGGACGAGCGCGCGGTCATCTATCGGCGGACGCGGTGAGTCAATCCTCGGAGCGCGACGCCTTCACCAGCGCGGCGTACACCGCGTCGCGCTCCGGCCCGAGTCCGGGGTCGAGCCATTGCGGATCTTCACCAGTGAACTCACACGCGATCATGCCTGCGCAGCGCTTCTGCTCGGTGCGGAGCGCGCTGTACTCGTCGGCGCGGTGCTTGGCGCGCGGGTCGTCCACGGCCCCGGCGAAGCGCAGGAACGCGCTCCAACGCTGTTCTTCGGGGAGCGCCGCGAGGTCGTCCGCGTAGGCGTTGACGTGGCGTGCGCAGCCGCTCGACCCCGCCGACCATGACATCATCGCGAGGCTGTACGCCCACGCGGAGACGGGCTTGTCCTCGGGCCACGTGAGGCGCGGGTCGAGCTTCGCACGGATCGCGCGGAGGTGGCGCGTGAGGTTGGCGACGCCGATCACGGTTTGATCGGCCACGGCGTCATACCAGTCGCGCCCGGTGACGCCGGGGCGACCGAGCACCTTGACCACCGCGTCGGAGCTCGCGAGCGAGACCCACGGGCATTCGGGGTCGGTCGCAACCGGCGTCGGGGTCTTGCCGCCCTCCACGCCGAAGGGACCGAGTTCGTGGAGGTGGTTGCCGCCGACGCGCCCGTAGCCCTCGCGCGGGTCGCTTCGCTTGAGCGGGTAGCGACCCTTGGCGAGCGCCTTCGCGCGTTCGGCCTCGTCGCCCACGAGCCAGCCCGTCGTGTTCTCGTTGACGGCGCCGTTGGCCGCGAAGCCCAACAGCGCGGCGACGGGCACGCCGGGGAGGCACACGTCACGGGCGGCGCGCGCCCATCGACCGACCTCTCCCTCGGCGTACGTCTTGACCTTGGACCGCTTCGCGCGGCCCCATTCGAGTGGGGGCGTGGTTCCCATGATGTTGTCCTGTGAGGTGTCGCGTGACCAAAGGGGTGGTCACTGCGTAGAGGAGAGACGGAGGTTGATTGATGAGTACGCTTCGACCGGACATCTATCCTGAGCACGCAAAACGTGACCGCATGACGGTTGCGCTCGGCCTCGATCACGTGCGCGCATTCCTGGACTGGTTTCTCAGCGAGCGCGACCCGCAGGGGTTTCTCGGTGACAGCGAAACCGAGGGCATGGTTCGCCAGACGAGCGACGAACTCCTGCGGGAGTACGCGGGGCTCGACGAGCGCAAACTCGAAGCCGAGCGGCGCGCGATGCTCGACGCCGCGCAGGGGACCGCGAGGTGAGTCTTTACGTGACAGTGGGCATGTGCCGCGGCATCAACTACGGCACGCGCGCGACGGGCGATGCGACCGCGTGGGCGTGGTGGGATGAAGCTGAAGACGAGCGTGAATCCGACCGCGTGCGCGCGAACACCGCCAACGGCGGCGACGAGACCAACGCGCACCTCGTGGTCTGCAGCAAGGAATCCCACACGTCTCTGTGGGGCGGCGACTTCGACCCAGATGACCCCAACGCGCCCGTGGTCGATGTCGTCGAATGGATGCGCGAGTCCTGCTACGCCGGACACGAGGACGATCGGTTGCGGGAGTTCTGCGACGCGAATGGTCTCCCGTGGCGCGAGCCCCGGTGGCTCGTGGTGGTCGATCAGTCCTAGCCCTGCGATTTCGCCACTGCGCGCGGAATGACCTCGTAGCCCACACCTCGCAGCCACGCGAAGGGCGCACGCTGGTAGCGCGCGACCTCCGCCACGTCGGCGTTGTCCACGGTGACACGGATCGTCGCGCCGCTCGGGTGGCGGTAGGCACGCACGAGGTATTGCGTCATGGGTCGTCTACCCACGTCACACCGACGGGCGTGCGCCCCATCGTCCACTCATCGCACAGCCCGCACCGTCCGCGGTCTTCGCAGTCATCCATCGGCACGATGTGTCCGCGCGGGCAACGCACCACCGGGAGGTCGCCGTACGCATCGGCGTAGCGCATTCGCACGGCGAGTTCGTCCGTGTTCAGGTGCCCGTGGCGCGTGGACTTGCTCACGCACGCGACGAGACGCTCGCGCTCGGCGAGCAGCGTGGCGGTGAGGATGGCGCGCAGGTCGTCGGTCACGACGGCAACCTCCCGCGCACGCGACGGCACGCGCGCAGGAGGGCGAGGAACGCTTCGACGCGGGGGTCGGTCACGGCTTCACCGGCTCGCCGCAGCGCGGGACGATGGCTTTGATCCAGCCGCCGTCATGCCACACCTCGCCCGTGTCGAGTCGCCGCACGACGCGGCAGTCCTCGCACTGAAAGACGATGACGCGCTCGTGACCCGCAAGGCGGATCTCACGCCATGCGTGCTTGCGCTTCCGCGGCGCGTCGTCGGTGACGTTGCTGTAACTCACGGTGCCTCGCGGCGGTGTTCGTCATCCGCGGCGACGACCATCTCGCGGAGGATCTTCGCGAGCGTCACCGCGGCGCCGCGGAAGTGATCCAGCCGCGACTTGCGACCACCCGCGAGGCGGTCGAGTTCTTCGGCGAGTTCGAGCAGCCCGGGGCGCGCGCTCTCGATCCACACCCCGAGTCGTTGCGCGAAGAGGTCGGCGGCTTCACGGGTGACGCGCGCAGCCCGGTCGCGCTCCATCGCGCGAAGGTCCGTCCACGGGTTGTGCTTGTCGCCGCTGCCCCAGCACGTGTCACACACGTCGGTCGTCACCGCAGAGCCGCCGATGCCACCGCGCCACGTCGCGGTGTTCACATACGAGCGCACGCCCGAGCCGCAGCACGTCGCACAGGGTTCTTTGACACCGCGCCACGTGAGCGCGCGCTGGTAGAGGTCTTCGTCCATGCTCTGCTCTACGCGCGGCACGTGCTCGGTGTCACGCCACGTCGAGCGCGAGCGACGCGCCCGCGTCCTTGAGCGCGCGCAGCAGCGTCAGCGACGGGCCTTCGAGCATGGCGCGGCGGGTCGCGACGGCCTCGTCAAGCGACGCCTCGCCGAGCACGAGCGCCTTCGCGGCGAGCGTGCGGTCGGTCTCGTCGAGGTCGAGCGTCGCGACGTGCGCCCGCGCTTCAGCCATCGCCTCGGCCACCGACGCGCCGAGGGTGACGCGGACCTGCGCGCCCTGCACGACGGCTTGCGCGCCGAGGCCCGCGCGTGCCTCACCGATCGCGAGCCACGCCGCGGCGAACGCCACGCCGACGCCGTGCTTCCACGTCGTCGCGTAGGAGAGCAGCCGCGCCGCGGTCGCGACGAGGGTCACGCCGTCCTCGCACGCGGCGGGAGCGAGATACAGGCGGTCTTCGGTCGCAGCGCCCATCACGTCGGCGAGCACGGGGCCGACGACGGGCAGGCCGTGCAGCGCGGGCGCGAGGCCCGACGCGAGCGACGGCACGATCGCGGGGATCGCGAACGACTCGCCGCGCAGCCCCGCGGCGACGGGGTAGGGCTTGCCCTGCAAGCCGCGCCACGCCGCGAAGGCGCCCACGAGCGTCGCGCGGTAGAGCGCGGCGAGGTCGTCAGGGTAGACGGGCGTCACGCCGAGGTCGGCGCACACAGCGCCGACGACGCGGCGGGCGGTGGGGAGGTCGATCACAGATACCTCAGTGCGATGCTGTTGAGGGCGAGGTGCAGGGTGTTGTCAGCGAGGATGAGCAGCCACGTTGCGAGCCACACAGGCTTGTCGGCGGGGTAGCCCGTGGGGCATTCGGCGAGCGGCGGTGGTCGCGTCGGAGCGAGCCACTCCTTCGTCCACACCACGTAGCGTGCGAGGCGCCAACGGTCGATGATGGCGTGTGTCCCAACGATCATCAACCACGCGGCGAGCGACGGGCGCAACGCGAGGAACGGCAGGCTGTACGCGATCGCGTGGACGATGGCAACTGTGAGACGCTTCGTCTTCTGCGACGCCATCCAATCAGACTGAAGCACGTAGTCACCGACGAGATGCGCGAGGATCTGGTCAGCGGAGATCATCGGCGAGCGGTGGGGAGGTCGAGGTCAGCGGGCATCGGCGCTGTGTTGCGACGCGATGTGCTCGGGCGTCTGGTGGTGGGCACAGAGCACGTAGACGCGGTGGAACACGCCGACCATCACGCGGCCGAGCGTCCACTCGCCGCAGACCGCGCAGCGCTTCTGTTCGTCCTTGGCGTCGTAGACCTTGGCGTGGCGCTCGACCTCGTAGCGACGGAAGCACGCTTCCGCTTCAGCGGCGGTCGAGTGGCCGTCCGCGTGGAATCCGGCGCTCGCGTCGCCGTCGTTCGAGCAGTAGCCCACCGCGCGCGCCCCGTAGCTGTTCGAGAGGGTGTAATCCCAGCGACCATCGGTCTTGCGCTGGAGTGCTTGGTAGACTTCCATGTCAGGTGTCCTCGTGGGGGTGTCCGAACGCGATCACCGCGCGGTGTCGCGTGTCATCCTTGAGCACGTCGCGCGCGGTCATCGGTCGCACGCCGTACGGGTTGTGTTCGCCCATCACGCCGAGGCTGTGCGTGTAGCCCGCCTGCATCGCGGCGGTCGCGTACGTCGGGCGCACCTCGTCGTTGAGGTAGAGCGTGAGCAGCACGCGCTCATCACCGGGGCGCATCACGGCGCCACCTTGGGCCACGGGCAGGGCTTGCGGTCGGCGTCGATGGGCATCCACCGCAGCGGGCGCGGGTCATCGTCACACGGGTGGTTGATGACCGGACCCCAGCCGTGATGCCACGTCACCAGTTCGCGTTGCGCGCCGTTGGCAGGGATCACGACGAGCATGAGCCATGACCCGCCGTTCTCGTAGTGAGCGCGCGACTCCTCTTCGGTCGGAGGCGTCTCGCGTCCATCCACGACCGCACTCAGCGCGACCACCGCGTGCAGCGCTCGCGCGAGGGCCGTGTGCTCCGCGGCGGGCGTGAGCTCGGCGAGCAGGCGGCGCGCTTCGTCCGCGTCGAGGGGGATGTTCACGGCGTCACCAGTTGTGGCGCACGTAGAGGATGGCCGCGACGAGGGCGGCGATCACGATCAGCGTGCCGAGGATCGAGAGCACGCCGCCGAGGAGGGCGGTGCGCTGCATCCCCGAGACGTGACGGTTGAAGTCTGCGTCCATCTGACGCGAGCGGCGGTCGAAATCGTCGAAGAGTCCCATGCACACCACTACGCGCGTGCGCGCGTGAGGTTTCGCCTACTCGCCCGCGTCGTGCTTCATCGAAGTCAAGGGAGAGGGTCGCGTCGTCACCATCCCTTCGCGCCGCTCCTCACCCTGCACGTAGAAGGCTTGCAGTCTCGCGCGCGGATCGTCGCTGTGCTCTGCGAGGTTGCGTGAGCACCACCCGTGAAAGATCGTGTGAAGGTCGGAGGCCATCGACGCGAGGCGCTGCCCGTATTCGTCGTTGAACTCGAAGTCTGCGCGCGGGGCGTTGATCGGGAGCGTAGCGACGCCGTAGCGCATCACCACGCGGTGGACGGCTTCACGCAAGTCCTCGTCGAATCCGGGGAGTTCCACGGCGATCGTCACGTCGTGAACGAGGCGACGTTCGATCTTCTCCAGCGCACTCGCCTTCTTCCACTCAGGCAGCGACCGCGTGGCGTGAATCTCGGAGTCGATCCGATCGAAGTAGGCTGTCATGCCTCACCACTACGAGCGCACGCGCGTCGACGTCACGCTCGCACGCGGCGAAAGTCACTCGCCCGCGTCGTCGGGTGACGTGATCGGGAGCACGAGCACCTCGACCGCGGGCGCGTCTTCGACCTGGCCTGCGTCGTCCAGAGGCGGCACGGCGGCGCCGCCGTCGATCGGCCCCGCGCAGTGGGGACCGCGCGCGTCCGTGACGCAGCGGTAGCGGCAGGTGGTGCCTGCGGGCGTAAGCGGCCAGAACCTTTCCCGCCCGCAGATTTCGGCCACGTTCCCGCGGCAGCGTGCTTCGCCGACGGCGCAGGGCGCGGGCGTCGTCTGCGCGCCCGAGTGGGTGATGGTCGCGTCCCGCACCTGCGTGCAGGCGGTGACGAGGAGGAGGGCGAGGGCGTAGCGTGGGGTCATCATGTCTCCGTGAGGTTCATCCGGTCGCGTCGTCCACCATGCCGCCGACCACCCCGGCGAGCGCGTCCCAATCGCGCGCGTCCACGGGGCGGCTGTACACGGGCACGTCCACACGCGACGCGATCCGTCGCAGCGCGTCCACGTCGGCGCGTCCGGTCACGATCAACGGGCGCACGCCGCGGTCGAGATCGGCGACGTACTCCGCGCCGCTGCGCCCGCGCCCGAGGTGGTAGTCCACCACGACGACCGCGTAATGGCGGCGGCGGAGGCACACGTCGGCGGCGAGCGGCCCGTCGGCGGCATCGACCACCACGTCGGGGAGCCGCGCGCGCAGCGCCTCGGTGAGCGTCGTGCGCTCGGCGTCGGAGTCGTCCACCACGAGCACGGCGCGGTCCCGGCGGGGGATGCGCGCGTCGTCGCGGCGCACGAGGGCGGCGACCTCGGCGGCGGCGCTGCGCAGGTCGGAGACGGTCGCGGCGAAGCGCT
>ERZ795060.4074-NODE-4074-length-12721-cov-4.087241_pt1 | contig 12721 bp, 8 predicted proteins | sample MGYA00375144_ERZ795060 | MGnify/ENA primary metagenome ERZ795060 (study PRJEB30189, sample SAMN05720157) | activated sludge metagenome | isolation source: anaerobic digester from wastewater treatment plant | place: Japan | collected 2015-05-15 ... | reverse complement strand
CCTGAACGTATTAACCCTGGTGATAAAGATCATAGATTGGAGACTATTGTTAAAATAGTTTCCGGCATGGATGCAGAAACCCTTGAAGTGGTTGCTAAAGTATATGAACTTGTAGTAGAAGCAGGGGTTTATAGAGCTGAAAGTATTAAAGTAGCCGAAGCAGCTAAGGTTATTGAAAATTCTCAAAGGGACATAAATATTGCATTTATGAACGAATTGTCAATTATCTTTAACAAAATGGGCATCGATACCAAGGCCGTGCTGCAGGCGGCGGGCACCAAGTGGAATTTCCTGCCCTTCACCCCCGGCCTGGTGGGGGGGCACTGCATCGGCGTGGACCCGTATTACTTAACCTATATCGCCGAACGGCTCGGCTACCATTCCCAGGTAATCCTGGCCGGTAGAAAGATTAACGACGAGATGGGCAAGTATGTGGCCGAGAATACGGTTAAAAAAATGATCCGGGCCAACAAGCAGGTTAAGGGGGCCCGGGTGGCCATTTTTGGCATTACTTTCAAAGAGAATTGCCCCGATGTCAGGAACACCAGGGTGGTGGACATCATCAATGAACTGAAAGAGTACGGCGTCGAGGTTAAAGTGGTTGACCCGGTGGCCGATGCGGAAAGTTTAAAGGATGAATACCATATTGAACTTTGCCCCCAGGAAGAGATCAAAGGGATGGATGCGGTAATCTTTGCCGTGGCCCATGATGAATTTAAAGCGATGAAGCTCAAAGATATCCGGGCCATGTATGCCCGGGCCAACAATTACGGGGCGGACGAAGTGGCGGCCACAGCCAGTTGGGCCATGGGCCCCGGCCATCAAGCCAATGAAGATCGTAAAGAAGGCGAAGAATTGGTATTGATCGATGTCAAAGGCATCTTTGATCGCCAGGAAGCCGCGCAGATGGGCTTTTTATACTGGCGGTTGTAAAAGGAGCCGTTAAAAGCCGCTGCCTGCTGTCTCTATCGTAAGGGGGCGGCTTGACCAGAGTCCGGAAGGGGTGCTATAATGACCCCTTCCGGCTGCAGGTGTGTATGGGCGAAAAACCCCCAGGCCAGCTTCCCCGTAAACTCCCCTGCATCTACTCTGCCCACCGTGCATAAGTAGTCTCAGACTTGCTGCCGCTGATTCTTTTTATGATATAACAATAGCTATGATTATATATATCATATTTATAGAAAACCATACTTGATGTTTTCGACATAATCCGATATAATACGATTTGACAGATTAATATTGAAAAGGGCTAATCTACTGAAAAGTAGGGGCGCAAAGCTAGAGGGGCTAAGGCGGTTTATGCCGCTAGGCTAGCCAGTTGCCAATATTTTCTGGATAAAGCCCACTGGACATTTAGTGGGCTTTTTTTTGGGGTCCGGCAAATAAGCCGGCCTGCAACAGGTGGTAGGGAACACCATTACTCGAATTTCAGCTAAAGAGGTTCCCATGCGTCTCCTTTCAGCAGGTTTATTGCAAATTTTCAGCATATCCTTGCAGCCAGAAAAAAGCCAGCAGGGGCCGATGGATATACCTGCGGGCTTTTCGTTTTTTGCGATCCATTAAGTAAGGAGCGGTTCTCATGGCTTCTGACCGAAACACCATTAGGCCGGATGCTGCCAGGGCTCAAAAAAAACAAAAAAAAGATGAAGTAGATCTATTAAGTATTATCGATTTATCTGCCATTAAAGCGTTAATGACGGAGTTACATAACTTAACCAATTTGGCTTTTGCCCTGATCGGCCTGGACGGAAAAGTTTTAATAGCCGCCGGCTGGCAGGATATTTGTATTAAATTTCACCGGGCCAACCCCGTCACATTTAAACATTGTATCGAAAGCGATACGATCCTGGCGGCCGGGGCAGAGCTTGGCGAATACAAAATGTATAAATGTATAAACAATCTCTGGCATGTGGCTATTCCCCTGGTCATAGAGGGCAGGCATTTAGCCAATCTTTTCATGGGGCAGTTTCTAGTTAAAGAGGAGTTAATTGATTACAATCTGTTTCGCGTCCAGGCCCGGGAATATGGCTTTGCTGAAGATGCCTATCTTGCTGCCCTGGAACAGGTGCCCCGGTTAACCAGAGAGGAGACCCTGGCGAACATAAATTTTTTTACCATGCTGTGCCATATGATTTCCATCCTGGGCCTTAGAAATGTCGAATTAAGCCGGGTCTTAATACAACTTAGAGCCAGGGACGAACTGCTACACAAGCTTTCTGATCGGGTCCCGGGGATGATCTACCAGCTCCAGTTTTACCCGGACGGGCGCTTTTTTCTGCCCTATGCCAGTAAAGGGATCAATGATATTTTTTCCGTTACTTCCGAAGAGGTCAGGGACAATCTGGCACCAATTTTAGAAAAAATTCACAGCGATGATGTAGATGCAGTAGTTGAATCCATCCGAGAATCTTTCCATACCTTGGAGCAGTGGGATTGCAATTTTCGGGTTGTGTTGCCCGATGGCCAGTTGAAGTGGATCAGGGGAAGCGCCACTCCGGAAAAGATGGAAGACGGCAGCACCCTCTGCCACGGTTTTTTATTCGATATTACTGAACTAAAACAGGTAGAGGCAGAAATACGGGCCCGCAATGAAGAGCTGGGGGCCTTTTATGAACTTTCAAGCCATCTGCGGAAGGCCGGTAATACCGCCGAGCTGCTACCTCTACTGCTGGACAAAGCGCTGGATCTGTATAAAACCGAACATGGTGCCATTACCCTTTTATCGGCCGACCAGCAAAAGCTTACTGTGGCCTGCGGCAAAGGCATCTGGCGGGACAGCGCCGGCTTTACTCTATCTCTCCGAGAAGGATTACACGGCCGGGTGCTGGGCACGGGAAAAGCTTACGTGGGCTCCGCCCATGAAGAATACACCGAAGAGCTGTTTTTGACTAATGCAGGTGAAATGGGCCCGTTACTTGTGGTGCCGCTGCAATCAGAAGATGAGCTCATTGGCACCCTGATCATTGCCCGCTCCCGGGCACCGGACAGCCGTCCTTTTACTCCCAACGAGGTCAGACTGCTGGAAACTATCGGCGGCATGGCCGGCAATGCGCTGCGCCGGCAGCGCCTCTACGAGGAGGCACAGCGCCGCCTCAGGCTGACACAGGCTCTGCGTCATATTGATATGGCCATCACCGGAAGCTTTGATCTACGCGTTACCTATAAAACCATTTTTGAGGAGATTGCCAGGCAGCTACATATAGATGCTGCTGCCATTTTGTTCCTGGATCCCCATGCCATGACCTTACGATACGAGGCCTGGCACGGTTTTAATACCGAAAACCTTTCAAAATTGCGCTTGCGCATAGGGGAGGGATATGCCGGAAAAGCTTGCCTGGAGAAGCGGCCGATCTTTATTCCAGACTTAAAGGCAGTGGCCCCGGATCCTTACCAGGGAGCGAATTTATTGGCCGAAGGATTCCGTTCTTATTATGCCTTTCCGCTCATGGCCAAGGGCCGGACCCTGGGCGTTCTTGAAGCCATGCGCCGCGATAAGTTTGATGCTGACGAAGAATGGCTATATTTTTTAGAAATGCTGGCCGGCCAGGCCGCTATCGCTATTGATGACGCCGCCTTGTTCCATAATCTTGAACTGGCAAACGTTGAATTGATCCAATCATACGATGCTACCATTGAAGGCTGGGCCTACGCCCTTGACTTGAGGGACGAGGCCACGGAAGGGCATAGCCGGCGTGTGGCCGATATGGCTGTAGAACTGGCCGTGCAGATGGGCGTGAAGGGCGAAGCTCTAAGCCATTTAAAGAGGGGCGCGCTATTGCACGATATCGGCAAAATGGGCATACCTGATTCAATTCTATATAAACCCGGTAAACTGACCAGAGGAGAATGGAAGATTATGCGCAAACACCCCGAGTATGCGTACCAGATGCTTTCGCCCATCGAATACCTGCGTCCCGCCCTGGATATTCCGTATTGCCATCATGAAAAATGGGACGGCAGCGGTTATCCGTGCGGCCTTAAGGGTAAGGAAATACCCCTGGCCGCCCGTATATTTGCCGTTGTCGATATCTACGACGCCCTGACCAGCCCCCGCCCTTACCGGAAGGCATGGTCAAAAAAAGACGCTTTTAAATATATTCGCCAGCAGAGTGGCAAACATTTTGACCCGCAAATTGTAGAGATCTTTTTAAAAAAGTACGCTCCTGATCTGCTGCAGCAGTGAGCATGACGGCTTTAACTTAGCAAGGAGGATTGGCCCTGTTGTCAAAGAACGAAGCAATTTTACTGGTTGACGATAATACTGGTTTCATGCAAATCGTCCAGGAAATACTGGGAACAAGATACACCGTCTATACAGCGCCAAACGGTTCGGCAGGAATCGCTGCTGTAAAAAAATATGACGCCATTGACGTGGTGATCGCAGATTATGCCCTGCCGGGTATGAACGGCCTTGATTTTTTAGCGGAAGTTAAAAGAATATCACCCGGCATGGTGCGCATGATGTTAACTTCTACTATTGATTCAGATGTGCTGATCAAAGCTATAAATAAGTGCGGTATATTTAAATTTTTAAAGAAACCGTGTGCCTTTGAAGAAATATGGCAAGCGATACAGGAAGCGATCAAGTATAGAAAAGACGCTAACCAAAATAGCAAGACCGGTGAGGTGGCGCAGCCGCTGATTACCGCCATGAGTGAGCGGTATCCTTATGGCGCCGGCCATTTGGACCGGACTGTGGAACTATGTTATCTCATGGGTTTGGAAATGGGGCTTTCCAGGCAACAACTGATTAATTTAGAGTATTTGGCGCAGTTGCAGGATATCGGGTATCTGGTTATGCCGGAAAGTATCCTGTTTAAAGAAGCACCGCTTACCAGCCATGAGTGGGATATCATGCGCCAGCATCCGATCAAGGGCTACCAGATTGCCGCTTCCTCCACTACCATTTCTAATATTGCCGAGTTAATTTTATGCCATCACGAGAGGTGGGACGGTAACGGCTACCCGCTGAGGCTTAAAGGCAAGGAGATACCCCTTGAGTGTCGAATTTTGCACGTAGCCAATGCCTATAATGCCATGCTCCACGATCGGCCATACCGCCAGGCATTAACCAGAGAAAGAGTGCTTGGGGAGATAAAGCATGGTTCCGGGACCCAATTTGATCCCCAGATTGTAGAACTATTTTTAACCCTTATCTTAGAAGGTCATGCGCAAAGAGGGTTTTAAATTCTTATGAAAAAAAACATCTTGATTGTTCTTACTGTTTTATTTTTTATAGCCGGCCAGCAGGCCGGCGCTATAACTTTAGAACCTGATTTATATGAAAAAAACAGGCTCTTATTCAGCGCGGCCTTCCTGGTAATGAACCTGGCCATTGTCTTGCTAGTGATTTTAAGCAGTCTTTTATATCAAAACCTAAAAAAAATGAAACGAAAAAGCGAAGCTTTTGAAAGCTTTAACCGGTTAAGAAAGACTTTCATTGACTCGGATAATCGCCTCATTTACCTTAAGGACGAAAACCTCAAGTACATTTTTGTCAACAAAGCCTTTAAGGACTTTTTTCAAAAAAGTACCGCCGAAATAATTGGAAAAGATGATTTTGCCTTAACCGGCGAAAAGTATGCTGAATTACGGGAAAAAACCGATGCAGACGTTCTCAAGCACAAAGCCCCTGTAGTGGGCGAGGTAAAATGGAAAAACAGGTATTACAGGATTAACAAGTTTCCGGTGAAGCTGTTAAACGGCCGCTACGGGGTGGGTGCCTATATTGAAGATGTGACCGATGTAGTTAACAGTAAAAAGAAGGAAGAAAAAACGCTGCTGCGCAACTCCATCCTGGTTGATGCTTTTAGCCGGGTCTTTGCCTCTTCGCAGGACCAGCTCGATTATGTGCTCAATAAAGCATTAGAGTTGACGGAAAGCAAATTTGGCTACATTTACTATTACGATGAAGAGAGCCGGGCATTTATCCTTAACTCCTGGTCCAGGGAAGCTATGGCCGCCTGCCAGGTGGCCAATAAGCAAACCAGGTACAGGCTTGAAGAGACCGGACTTTGGGGCGAGGTGGTGCGGCAGCGAAAGCCTCTGGTGATCAATGATTACAGCGCGGCCAACCTCCTAAAGAAAGGCTGCCCCGAAGGCCATGTGCCGGTAAAAAAATTCATGTCTGTTCCGGTAATCATTGAAGGTAAGATTGTGGCGGTTGTGGGGTTGGCCAACAAGGAAGATGACTATGACGATAATGATGTCGATCAAATTACCGTATTAATGACCGGAGTATGGCATGCCAAAGAAAAAAGAGAAAGGGAGCAGGAACTGGAAAAGGCCAATGCCATTCTTAAGGAAAACCAGGATAAACTGCAGCTTCTTTTAGATTCTACCGCGGAAGCCATCTACGGCCTTGATCTGGACGGCATCTGCACTTTTTGCAATACCAGTTGTGCTAAGCTGCTGGGTTACCAGCACCAGGATGAGCTGATCGGGAAGAATATGCATTACCAGATTCACCACAGCCGCAGGGACGGCACTCCGATCCCCCTGGACGCCTGCCGCATTTCCCAGGCCTCTAAAGTTGGCCAGGGCATGCACGCCGATGACGAAGTTTTCTGGCGGGCTGACGGAACTTATTTTGCGGTAGAATACTTTTCCTACCCCCAGTACAAGGATGGAAAAATCGTCGGTACAGTAGTCACCTTTATGGATATCACCGAGCGGAAAAAGGCCGAAGCAAAAATTAGATTTTTAAGTTACCATGACTCCCTGACCGGCCTTTACAACCGCGCCTTTTTTGAAGAAGAGCTCAAAAGGCTGGACACGGCAAGGAACTATCCCATTTCGATCATTATGAGCGACGTGAACGGTTTAAAGCTGACCAACGACATTTTCGGGCATGCTGCCGGGGATAAGCTGTTGCGGAAAGTGGCGCAGATTTTAAAACAGGCCTGCCGGGCCGACGATATCATTGCCCGCATCGGCGGGGATGAATTCGTCATCCTTCTGCCCAAAACAACTTTAAAAGAAGCGGAAGCTGTTGCTTTAAGAATAAAAAATGAATATGCCAAAGAAAATGTTAATGCCGTAAAGGCCAGTATCTCCATGGGTTGTGCCGTTAAGGAAAGCGCCGGTGAAGATATTTTCCATGTTCTGCATACTGCCGAGGATAAGATGTACCTGGATAAAACTCTCAATCGAAAAAATATTGATCGTAATCTGATCAAGACGATTATGGATACTTTGCATAAAAATAATCCCCGGGAAAAAGAACATTCACAGAGGGTCAGCGCCCTTTGTGAGAAAATCGGGGAAGCCATGCACCTGCCTGCCGAGAAAATCAAAATGATCAAGGATGCCGGTTTTTACCATGACATCGGGAAGATCGCCTGGGATGCAGGCTTGTTTAATAAAGAGGGCCAGTTGACCGAGCAGGAGCAGCAAGAGCTGAAACAACATCCTGTAGTCGGCTACCGTATTTTAAACTCTTTTGAAGATACCATGAACCTGGCTGAAATAGTGCTGGCCCATCATGAAAAGTGGGACGGTTCCGGCTATCCCAAGGGGCTGAAGGGCCAAGAGATACCGGAGCTGGCCAGGATACTGGCCGTGGCCGAAAGTTTTGATGCCATGACCCGGGATGGGGCCGGCAGCGAAAAGGAAGCTGTCCGGGAGATTAAAAGGCAGGCCGGTTTACAGTTTGACCCCGTTATTGCCGCCCTGTTTGCGAAGGCGATGGACCATGACGAAACAGCCGGCATGGTGCCCGAGGCGGAGATGAGCCTGGAAAAAGGCCAAGGTTAGGGCGCAAAAATTACAGGCACCCTGGCAAGGGCTGCGCGGTTAGGACAGCTCACGGAAAAGTAAACATTGTCTTGAAAAAGCCGACAAAATTAGCTATAATATTACAATAGAAAAACTAAATAACTGAAAAGGGCTAATCTACCGAAAGGTAGTGGCGCAAAGCTAGAGGGGCTAAGGCGGAGTTTTGGACCGTTAAGCCAGCCAGTTGCCGGTTGTTTGGATTTTTCTTGGCCAAAGCCCACCGGCGGGCATGCCGTGGGTTTTATTCATTCTGGCCTGTTTTATAGTCCAGAATAAAGGCAAAATCCAATTTTTGTTCTGTACGGGAGAACACGACTGTTCATGAAACGTAAGGACAAAAATTCAATCGTCAGCTGCTTTCAGTGTATCGCCGTCAAAACCTGCTACGGCTGCGACCGCCCGGAGCTCAGCAAAGAAGAAGCGCGGCACAGCGCCTCTGTATGTACATCGCTGCGCAAAGGCCTCTCCAGCGAGAAAATCGAGGTGATCGGTGCCGAGCGGGGTGTGAGCCGCAAAAACGCGGAGAAGCTGGTCAACAGCGGCAAAGCGCTATGGGTCGCACCGAGAACAATCCGCCTGATCGAAGGAGATCTGGGTGAAGCCAAGCAGGCGGTCAGGCAGGCCGAGCGGGCAAAGCCCTAGCGGCCAGAAAAGAAAGGGGACAGAACGATACTGTGGTTCTGGCCCCTTTTCTGCCGGCAGGTTGTGCACTGTCGCAGGGCTTTACAGCAGCGAAGCTGCCTCCCGGTCGATGATCAGTATGGCCCGGCGGTGCAACTGCAAAAATGAGGCGGGGACCCGGGGAGTAACCCGGCCGCAGACGGTTTCTTGAATGGCCCTGGCTTTGTTTTTGCCGCTGGCCAGAAGCAAGATGCGGCGCGCTTTCATGATCGAGCCCATGCCCATGGTTACGGCCTGGCGGGGCACCTCTTCCGCCGAAGCGAAGAAGCGGCTGTTGGCTTCAATGGTCTCCTGGGAAAGATCGATCAGGTGGGTGCCCACGCTTAAGCTCTCTCCGGGCTCGTTAAAGCCGATATGGCCATTGACCCCGATACCCAGAACCTGCAGATCGATGCCGCCGGCTGCGGCAATTTTTTGATCGTATTCGCGGCAACCGGCGGTTATATCCGCGGCGTTGCCGCATGGTAGATGAATGTTTCCGGCCGGTATATTGACGTGGTTGAATAAATGATGGTGCATGTAGTAATGGTAGCTCTGCGGGTGGCCGGGATCCAGCCCGGCATATTCATCGAGGTTAAAAGTTTTCACCTCGCTGAAATCGACCGCCCCGGCGCGATAGAGCCGCACCAGCTCGCTGTACATCCCTTCGGGGGTGGAGCCGGTGGCCAGGCCTAAAACAGCGTTGGGTTTTACATTTATCTGGCCGGCGACGATGGCGGCGGCCTTGAGGCTGAGCTGCCGGTAATCTTCAACAATGTATATTTTCATGGATAACCTCCAAGGGGTTTAGTTCAACTCTTTGCTCAGAATGTCCGCCAGGCCGGCGGCGATATCTCTTAGCGCTGCTTCTTCGCCCTCTCCTTCCACCATGATGCGTATCACCGGTTCCGTGCCCGAAGGGCGCACCAGGACCCGGCCCACGGGGCCGATTTTGGCCTTGGCTTGCTGCAGCGCCTGCTGGAAGGCGGGAAGCTCTTCCCAGCCGTCTTTGCGGCCGACGCGGCAGTTGACCGTGACCTGGGGCAGCCGGATCATCAGGTTCTTGTAGGAGGAAAGGGGTCGGCCCTCTTCTTTAAGCACTTCGGTCAGCTTTAACGCGCTTAAAAGCCCGTCGCCGGTGGTGGCGTAGTCGGCGAAGATAATGTGGCCGGATTGCTCTCCGCCCAGCTTGTAGCCGCCTTCGAGCATCTTTTCCAAAACGTAGCGATCGCCCACCGCGGTGCGCACCACTTTAAGCCCGTTGCGGTTGGCCGCCACCTCCAGGCCGCCGTTGCTCATGACAGTAATGACAAAGGTGTCGTGGGCGAGGCGGTTTTTTTTCTTCAGGTTGAGGGCGAACAGAAGCATCAGCAGGTCGCCGTCCACGATCTGCCCCTGATCGTCTACGGCGATGAGGCGGTCGGCATCCCCGTCAAAGGCCAGGCCCACCTGCGCGCCGCTCTTGAGCACCGCCTCCTGCAGGGCTGAAGGATCGGTGGAACCGCAGTTGACATTGATATTGACCCCGTTGGGCTCGTTGTTGAGCACTGTGACCTTTGCACCGAGGGCGCGGTAAATTTCAGGGGCCAGTTTATACACGGCGCCGTGCCCGCAGTCCATGGCGATGTGCATGCCGGAGAGGTCGGGAGAGCTTTTTTTTAGGTAGTCGAGATAAAGGTTTACCGCCTCCCGGTCAATAACCTGCCGCCCTACCGCGCCGCCCCTGGGCCGGGGCAGCCGGTCTTCGGCAAAATAGAGCTCTTCCAGGTACGCTTCTTTTTCGTCGGATAGTTTGTAGCCTGAAGCGGCGAATACTTTGAGGCCGTTGTCCTCGATGGGATTGTGGGAGGCGGAGATCATGATCCCGGCCGCGGCGCCAAGAGCTTTGGTCAGGTAAGCCAGGGCGGGGGTGGAGAGCACGCCAAGGCAGCGGGCGTTCACGCCGGAAGAACAGATTCCAGCCACCAGGGCTCCTTCGAGCATATCCCCCGAAATGCGGGTGTCTTTGCCGATGGCGATAAAGGGTTTTTCTGTGCCCTGTTCCACCAGGTGGGCGCAGATACGGCCGATGCGGTAGGCCATCTCGGGAGTAAGCTCGACGTTGGCCACTCCCCTGACACCGTCCGTGCCGAATAATTTCTTCATCCAGATTGACACCTCCTCTTGATGATAGTCTTGGCCAGGTTCAGGCTGATTTAGAAAATCTCTTCTTTTTCTTCAGCCGTATAGAACAGCTTCATAAATTCTTCCGCAGCGAGGCTTTCCTTATCTTTTGACAGCAGGTAGGCCTCGGCCTGCCGGCGGTTGTGCACGGCCTTCTCTTTTAAGGTGTGCATCCTGGCGGGAACCCCTTCTTGTTCTAGCAGGGCTTTGATCTGCTCAAACAGGGGCCTGCTGCCGTATAAAAAGGCGGCCTCGTCCAGGATTTTCGCCGCGACCAGGTCTTTAAACTGGTGGCAGCAAAGCTGCTCCCGCACCCGGGAGATATCTTTAACAATATAGTCTATTTCTTCCCGCACGGCGGGGTTCGTTAACAGCCTGTACTTTTCGTGGTAGATGGCGGCATCGAGGCTTTGCAACACTTCTTCCGGCAGATCCGCGGTGACAACGATCAGATCCAGGTCCGACCCTTTCACCAGCTCTCCCGTGGAAGGCTCGGGCCGCGGCTCCGCGTGGGCCATGTTGTAGACCACATCTCCGGCCAGCATAAAGCAGGCCCGCTGCTTGATTAGGGCTGCCGCCTCATGCTCTTCCACCAGCCGGGCTACGGTTTTCCGGGCCAGGTCAAATTTTCTGGCGCTAATCAGCGCGATTTCCCGGGCGAGCTGCTTTGCTTTTTGTTCAAGCAGTTGCATTTGCCCGGCGCTGCCGGTGACGGTGTAGCCGAGAAATTCCCGCATGATGGAGGGGGAAAGCCGGGCATAATCCTCCACGTGCCGGTCGATGCGCAGGTAGCGCCGGCCAACGACTAAGGTGGCCACCTGTGGATGGCGCTTGCAGGAAGTCCATGCTGTAAATTCATCGGCGCCTGTTTTGAGACAGAACTCTTTTCCTGTGAGCGGGCCGCTTTTGGCCAGGAGCTCCGCCAGTCCGGTCATAGTATCGTTTCTCCGTTAATTAGACTTGTGGTCCGGCAGCTCCTGGTGCTGCTTCACCTTGATAATCTTATGCGGCGGATAGTAGCCCCGGGCGGTGCCGTTGGGGTATAAGAGCACATTTCTGCCCAGCAGAGTCCCGGGGGTGGTGACACTGTTGCAGCCGGTTTCCACGCCGTCAGCCAGGATGGCGCCGAACTTGCGCAGTCCTGTTTCATATTTTTTGCCGTTGGCGGTGATGACCACCGGCGAATCCACCATCTTTAAATTGGCCAGCTTAGTGCCTGCACCCAGGTTGACCCGGCCGAGAATGCTGTCGCCGATATAGGCGAAATGGCCGGCCTTGCTGCCGCCGAGCATTACCGACGACTTGATCTCGGTGGTATGTCCGACCACGCAGCCGTCGCCGATGAGCACGTCGCCGCGGATATAGGCGCCCTGGCGCACTTCGGTGCCGTCGCCGATGATGGTGGGGCCTTTAATCAGCGCCCCGGGTTCAATGACGGTGTTCCGGCCGATAAAGATGCGGTCATCCATTAAAATGGCGCCGGCATAGATGATGCTGGCGCCTTCAAGGACAGTCCCGTCTTTTATCACCCGTGGCATTTTACCTGAGCTATCGATTTCAAAGTCTGATTCAATGAGCTCGTCGTTATGGAGAATCACGGTCCGGGTGAGGAGGATCTCTCCCCGGCGCGCCTCCGCGACATTGCCTTTTAGATGATCGGCCAGGTAGGCTTTAAGTTTTTTTAACGCCTCCCATACAAATTCGGTCTGGTCGAACAGGGAGGCGAAGCGGTTGCCCGAAAGGTCAAAGAAATCTTCTGCTTTTAGCAAATATTGCATCCTCCTCTCCAGTTTATGACTGTACCAAGTTCAACATGGTGTCCAGATATTCCTGCAAGGGAATATCTGCCGCCGGTGATTGTTGGCAGTATCCTATTCGGATGGCGGTGGGGACAGGCTGATCCGGTTAAGGTGTATGGCTGCCTGGAGGAGAGACCCCGGGCCAGGCTTTGGAAGAAAGGATGGAAGTAAGGTGGAAGAGAGATTCATGGTTTTAGAGCGGCTCTTCTTACCCGCCGGTACCGTTGCCGGGCCCTGTTTCTCCATTGCCGGATCCCTGCCCTCCGTTGCCGGGTTCCTCTTCGCCGTTGCCGGGCTCCTGCTCTTCATCGCCGGGTGGCGGG
>ERZ795060.4072-NODE-4072-length-12725-cov-245.752407_pt1 | contig 12725 bp, 9 predicted proteins | sample MGYA00375144_ERZ795060 | MGnify/ENA primary metagenome ERZ795060 (study PRJEB30189, sample SAMN05720157) | activated sludge metagenome | isolation source: anaerobic digester from wastewater treatment plant | place: Japan | collected 2015-05-15 ... | reverse complement strand
GATGAATTTTATCATTCTCTTAATTATCATCCAAATACTTCATGGGGTGAATATGTGTTCCATCTGATAATATTGCAAATTCCTTTATTCCCAAATCTATGCCTATTCTCCTGTCAACTCTTGGCAACTTTTCTATTTCTTCTGTTTCTACAAGTATCGAAGCATAGTATTTCCCTGTAGCTGTCTTTGATATTGTTACTGATTTTATCTTACCTGTGAAGGTTCTGTGTTGTTTAACCTTTATCTTAGTTTCTAGCTTTGGAACTTTTAGGAAACCATCTTCAAGCGTTACTGTCCCGTTTTGGTTATTCGTGGTATAAGACTGACGACCTTTCTTTTTCTTGTACTTGGGAAAGCATAACTTTGTATCTCTAAAGAAGTTTTTATATGCCTTTTCTAAATTTAACTGTGCGTTAGCAAGCGCAAGGCTATCTACTTCTTTTAGAAAAGTGTATTCCTGTTTATATTGTGCCGGTGTATTGTGCAACATTTTGCCTGTTTGCTTGTAATGCTCTATTTTATCGTATAGCATTTTGTTGTATATAAATCTCACACAGCCAAATACCTTGGCAAAATATTCTTGCTGTTCCTTTGTCGGATATATTCTGTATTTATATGCTCTTAGCACAGCTACACCTCCTTTCCTTGCGTCTCTATATATTTCTTAATTACTTCAATTGATACACCACCTGTTGTAAGTAAGCAATAACTTCTTGACCAAAAGTATTCTTGCCATAACTGTTTCTTTATATCTGGATATTCTTTTTTTATCAATCTTGATGAGGCGCTTTTGTAAGCATTTATAAATTTTGACATTTCAGTATTAGGGTGTGCTTTGAACAGTATATGAACATGGTCGTTATCGTGATTCCATTCTTGCAGTTTGACATTGTAATTACATTGTATTTTCTCAAATATCTCTCTTAGTCTATTTGATATTCTATCATCAATAACCTTTCTTCTATACTTTGTTACCAGAACAAGGTAATAATATAATGAGAATACTGAATGATTATTACTGTCGAGTTCTATCATGTAATCAACCTCCAATTTACCATGACTGATTACGTTATAACACATATGATAAGGATGTCACTATTTGTCAAATGATTCTCAATAATTATCGGCGATTATCGGGATAACCAAAAAGGCTGGCTTAATATAGCCAGCCCTACGAACATTATATTTCTATATTCCAAATAATTTAACACAGTTTGCCAAAAAGTCTCCCGCCCTCTATAGGTGGGGGTAGTTCACTCATTAATCATCAAAAATCATTCTTTTTTTACTCTTCAGCCTGTTCCTCTAGATACTTCTTACGTTCTGCTATTATCTTCTCCTGTACAGTTGGTGGGACCATGTCATACCTGATGAACCTCATCGTAAAGTATCCTCTACCACTAGTTATCGAAGAAAGTCGTCCTTGAAAATCCAGCATCTCTGCGAGTGGTACCTCTGCCCTAACGACTGTAATACCTTTGCCAGCTGGCTCCATACCCATTGGTCTACCCCTTCTTGAACTGATGTCTCCCATGACATCTCCAGCATTCTCATCTGGCGTGTAAACTTCAACTCGCATGATAGGTTCAAGCAAGACAGGTTTTGCTTCCTTCATACCCTTTTTGAACGCTTGAATTGCCGCAATCTGGAACGATATATCTGAAGAGTCAACTTCATGGTACGAACCATCAAATAGAGTAACTCTCACATCGACTACTGGAAATGCAGCGAGAACTCCTTTTTTCATAGCCTCTCTAATGCCCTTTTCAACCGACGGGATAAAGTTCCTTGGTATGACACCACCGACGATCTTATCCACAAATTCAAACCCACTACCTCGCTCTGTCGGTTCGATCTCTATCTTAACGTGCCCATATTGACCATGGCCTCCACTCTGTTTCTTGTGTTTGTGTTCCGAAACAGCTTTTCCCATCACAGTTTCTCTATAGGCAATCTTCGGCTTTCCAACTTCGACATCTACCCCAAATGTGTTTTTAAGCCTTTCAACCATCACATCGAGATGCATGCCACCTACTCCGGAGATCACCGTTTCAGCAGTTTCAGGATCAAACTCCCAAGCAAATGTCGGGTCAGAATCTGCTAGCCGACTAAGTCCAGTACTTATCTTGTCGATATCGGACTTCGATTTTGGTGTAACACTCTTCGAAATCATCGGTTCTGGATATTCTGGTGAAATGATCGTCAGCCTTCTATCTTTATGTGTAACCGTATCTTTCACAGCGCTCTCCTTCAATTTAGGGAGTACGACGATATCCCCACATGAGACCTCTTCAACCTCGTATGTATCTTTACCCTTTGCAAAATAGAGATGCCCTATTTTTTCTTGTGTCCCTTTGGATACATTGCTGAATCCATCTCCTTGCTTCAGGCTACCAGAAATTATCTTGATGAAACTTAGCTTACCAACGAATGGGTCTACCACTGCCTTAAACGTATAACCAACGAATGGGTCCGTTTCAGATGGAGGTACTTCTACCTCATCTCCGGTGTCCAATTTCGCTTTGTATGGCTTTGCATCTAATGGCGATGCACCTATATTAGCTATGGTTCTTAACAAGAAATCCACGCCTATGTTCTTTTCGGACGAACCAGCAATAACGGGTACTATTTGCCTCTCGACAAGTCCTCTTCTCAATGCACTCAATAATTCTTCGGGTGTGATCGGTTCTTCGGCAAAGTACTTATCCATGAGTGTTTCATCTAGGGATACTATATCTTCCATTATCGACATCTTAACTTCTTCGACTCTCTCCTTTAAATCTGCTGGCACATCGGATTCTTTTGTTTTTCCATTCTCGTAAAGGTATGCCTTTCCAGTGATGAGGTCAACAATACCTCTAAAATCTGCCTCCTTACCGATGGGATAAACAATTGGAATTATCTTTGCTTCGAATCTCTCTCTCAACGATTCCAATGTATCATCAAAGTTTGCCCTCTCTTTATCCATCTGATTGACGAACACCAAGATAGGCTTTTCCATCTCATTTGCTAGAGACCATGTCCTTTCCGTTTGAATCTCCACACCAGCTGTTGCATTTACAACGCTCAGCACGTTTTCCGATACAAAAACAGAACCGATAACCTCACCAATGAAATCGCTGAAACCCGGCGTATCGATCAGTGTAATCTGTTTACCTTCAAATTCAAACGTTCCTACGTGAGAATTTATGCTTGCACCTCTTTGGTTTTCAATTGGATCAAAATCTATCTCTTTCTTTGTTACGGGAATACCTCCGAGGTTTAAAGCTGAAACCATGAACGTTGACTTTCCAGAACCGTTGTGACCTACGAGCACGACTGTGCGCTTGTCCTTCGCAAGCATTACTCCACCTCCAAATCTATTAGGTAATCGTCCTAAAATCAATCCATGATATATTTTACCAGAATATTTCAGTTTTTCCAACCTACCATTTTGTGCTAAACCCGTCAAATATATTGTTATAGAATAAAATCAGGTATCAAGAAATCAAAAAGCCCAAGCTTATTTGTAAAACTAAAGCAGTATCAATATACCCGATAATGCAGATTAATTGTCCCGTTATCGTTGAGCTTTAAGATTCTTTCAAGTTTTAGTGTCAGTTCATTTGAAACCTCTTCTAGTAGGTTTAACCCGCCAGCCAAGAGCACAGGTTCAACGCTCAGATAGATATCTGTGACTAATCCTGCATCTACAAATTGAGTGAAAACACTCTGGCCACCTATCACACAAATATCTTTATATCCTGCACCACTTAGGAGGGAGACAACTTCGTGTGGAGTGCCTGAGATTAGGTAGTCTGGCTTTTGTGGAAGGTTTATTTCTTTTTGCCTGCTCATCACCACATTTGTCCTACCAGGTAGCCTTCCCCCGATACTTTCGTACGTTTTGCGACCCATCACTACTACCCCTGATTCAGAAGTAGTCTGTTTGAAAAATCGCTTATCTTCCTTACTTGACCAATTCACCGGATCATCCTTGTTTCTTGCGATCGTACCCTTGATATCCGTGACAACAACCAATCTAATGCGCATAGTCTCATAGCCCCCTTACTTAACAGATAACTTAACAGATACATTTTAACATACATCCATGCAGATTCATACAAGCTCATATAAGTTTGCTATGGTCGTTTCGCAATTTCTCCATAGATCATCTTGCACATTCCCATACAAACTTGTCTAGATATGTAAAAAAACGAGGTGGCACTTTTGCATATCTGCATCTGTGTCACCTCGCTTGGAAATCGCTATCTGTCCTATCTGTCAACTATATAAATACCGTAACGGATTATCTATAACCACCTAATAACTACGATAACTAAACGATAACTAAATGCTTGTTGAACTACTTATCGAACAGTTATCAATTACCAATTATTAGTCATCAATAGTCTGCAGGCATTTCAGGTACTTCTGGTTTCTTCTCCTCGGGCTTTTCCACCACGAGCACTTCAGTTGTTAAGAGCATACCTGCGATAGATGCAGCATTTTGAAGTGCGCTTCTTGTGACTTTTGCCGGATCGATGATACCATGTTCATACAAGTTGCAATATTCACCTTTGAGTGCGTCGAACCCGTATGGAAGGTCCTCCTTAGAAAGCACATTGTGCACCACTATAGAACCATCGTAACCGGCATTGATAGCAATCTGTTTCGTCGGCATTTCAAGGGAACTGTAGACGATCTGTGCACCGAGTTTCTCATCTCCTTGAAGTTCTGCAATCAACGGTTCAAGTGCCTTTCTTGCCCTCAATAGCGTAATTCCGCCACCGGGGACGATACCCTCTTCAACAGCTGCCCTCGTTGCACTAAGAGCATCTTCAATCCTGTGTTTCTTTTCCTTAAGTTCCGTTTCTGTTGCGGCACCCACTTTGATTACCGCAACACCACCGGCAAGTTTCGCCATTCTCTCTTGGAGTGTTTCCTTTTCGTACTCGCTCGTTGTTTGTTCGATCTGCGCCTTAATCTGGGCAATTCTTTTCTTTATTTCTTCACTTTTTCCTTTTCCACCAACGATTATCGTTTCATCCTTCTTAACTCTCACGACATCTGCTCTTCCAAGGTCTTGGAGCGTGAGGTCTTCAAGGTTGATTCCGAGTTCTTCACTCGCAACGATACCGCTTGTTAATATAGCTATATCTTGCAGCATAGCCTTCCTTCTGTCGCCAAAACCGGGAGCCTTCACTGCAACCGTATTGAGCGTCCCCTTAAGCTTGTTCAAAACAAGAGTTGTAAGCATTTCGCCCTCTACATCCTCAGCAATGATTATCAACGGCTTACCTGTCTGAGCAACCTTTTCTAAAATCGGAATAAGTGGTTTTACTGCAGATAACTTCCTATCGGTGATGAGAATAAACGGCTCATTGTAAACAACTTCCATCTTCTCTGGATCCGTTACGAAATATGGAGAGATATATCCCCTATCGAATTGCATACCTTCGGTAAATTCAACATAAGTATCGATTGTTTTGCTATCTTCAACTGTAATAACTCCATCTTCGCCAACCCTATCCATTGCTTCTGCAATAAGTTTGCCTATATCCTCACTATTTGCACTGATAGCTGCAACGTGTGCAATATCCTCAGAATTGGCAAGTTTTTTTGAGAAGTTTTTGATTTCCTCGACAATTCTAGCCGTTGCCTTATCAATTCCTCTCTTGACAAGTATCGGATTTGCACCGGCTGCGACCATCTTGAGCCCTTCCTTTATCATTGCCTGCGCAAGGACAGTTGCTGTTGTCGTACCATCACCTGCAACATCGTTCGTCTTGCTTGCGACTTCCTTTACAAGTTGTGCACCGAGATTCGCAAATTTATCCTCAAGGTCGATCTCCTTTGCGATAGAAACACCATCATTTGTGATAGTTGGGCTTCCCCATGATTTCTCGATAACAACGTTTCTACCCTTCGGTCCTAATGTAATCTTCACTGCATTTGCAACTGCGTCCACACCTGTTTCCAGTGATCTTCTTGCCTCTTCACTGTATCTTAAAAGCTTTGACATATCTCACACCTCCTCGATTACTCTTCTACTCTTGCTAGGACATCATCTATTTCTATGATGATGTAGTCTTGATCATCGATCTTCAGCTCGGTCCCCGAATACTTACTGAATATTACCTTGTCTCCAACCTTCAACGTACAATCTTCCGGTAATTTTCCAATCTCAACAACCTCTGCCTTCATAGGTTTCTCCTTGGCGGTATCTGGAAGAACTATACCTCCAACTGTCTTCTTCTCCTCAACTATGGGCTTTATCAGTAGTCTTTCACCTAGTGGTTTTACTTTCATGCTCTTACCCCCTCCTGTCACAGTTTTGGTTTTTGAGTTATCACTCTTATTACCCATGTGCTAATTTTAGTATAACAAAAAAAGCAAAATTGTGAATCACTATTCTGGACGATTATCGAAGGTTATTAGTTGTTAGACATGAATATTTGTACTTTTCTCTGTTTTACGCACTTATGTATTTTAGCTTCTCAATTATCAAAATCATCAAATCATTAGTAAATCATCAGTAGAAACATTAAAAACTCTGCAACTCGTCACGCACATTTGCACAAATGCACAAAAAAGGAAGCCTAAACGGCTTCCATGAGATATTCAGATATTTGGTGGAGCCGATGGGATTCGAACCCACGGCCTCTACCGTGCCATGGTAGCGCTCTCCCAAACTGAGCTACGGCCCCAACACAAGTTCCAATCGCTAAAAAATTATACCACATGACTGTGAAAAATCAATATACGTGTTTACTAGGATAAAATTATGGCGATAAAGAATATATAAGAGATGGAAAAGGGATGCAAAAGAGATGGAAAAGAAAATATGGGAAATAAATTTGGAAATTTGGAGGTGTATTTGTGTATGATGAATCGTTTTTCTACTCATATCAAGAACCACTGGATTGTCTCGATAGTCATTATTTTATGCCTTTCTGCAATCATAATTCAAAGTTGTTCTTCCCCAACAGTTACTAGTAGTAAAAAGGTAGATTTGCGATTGAATACGATAACAAGAGTTGGTGAACCAGTCTCAATAGTAGTGGAACCAACTGAACCAGGTATTTCAAAGATAGAACTTTCAATATCGAGCAGTGATACAAGCGTAAGTAGATTACTTCGCTCCTATCCGTACCGTTACGATTGGATACCTGATAAACCAGGAGAATACGATGTTGAGACGATTGGCACATCGATAATCGATGGTAAGCAATACAAAGAGTCATCTCATGTCACCGTCTTTGATCAACTACCACCAAACATCGAAGATATAAAGCTCATACCAGAAAGACCTTACGTGGGCGACGAAGTTCTATTACAGTTGAAAGTAGGTAGCAAAAATCCAAAAGTCGATTTGGCTGTCTCCGGTGCTTTGTCGCAGGACTCAACTATAAAACCTGGTTATACATATCTTAGACTTGGAAGCATAGGGAAGGAAGGCAATGTAGAATTATTCATAAACACAAAGACGTACTATACAAGTGATGCTACGAAACTGTCTTTTACAGTTCTTCCCATGGACAGTGAAGGGCCAGAAATCGTTGTCTATGCGGATACGTTCTATTCAGAACAGTCAAATATATCCGTCAGGGTTACACTCAGAGATAACGTGGCACTCGCACACTATTCCTTAACGTTCGATGGAATTCCTGTTGTTGATAAAAATATAAACGGGACTACCTACACCGAAGAGGTGTTGATTGGGCCAAGAGATTTGGGTACTCATGCGATAAACATCATTGCATACGATAGGGAAGGCAACATGTCAACATTTGCAAAGAGGATATACGTTGGGGGTACGGCGCTGAGATTTCAAGTTGAACTAAGCCCTGCGGAACTCATCGCAGGCAGAACTGCTGTGATTGCCGTAATTCCTCAAGAGAAAGATGTCATATACAAGAGGGTTGTTTACTTAGTCGATGGGAAGAATGTGGCAGAGTATCCAAGTGCAACATCGGCAGCAGTCCAACTATTCACGCTTTGGGAGATAGAGGAAGGAGACCACTACATAACAGTCTATGCAGAATCCAGTGATGGAAGGGCAGGTATCGCAGAAACTGTAATATCTGTTAGAGATTTCAACGGTCCAAGATTTGTTTCGTTGAAGGCAAATGGTGTGGAATTGTCGAAATCAGAAGCCAATTATGTATTTCCTGGTCTCACAGTATTTGAATTAACTGTATTTGACCCAGGTGGTATAAACACATCGAGCAAACCGAGATTACTCATACGAGAAGACGAAATGAGCGAATTCTACAGAGACCTTGCTATGGATGTATCGGACGTATCTTCGGATGGTAGGACTGTAACATTTTCCGTACAGACAAGCTTGTCGCTTGGCTACTACTACGTGTCATTGATGAATGTTAAAGACAAGAGTGGAAACTTAATGCCTGATGTTGGTAAATTCCTGTTGTATGTACAATAATGACTAGTCTCAACGCCCTGGACTGCTTGTCCAGGGCTTTTTACGAATATTCAATATTCCATTTCACTCTTCCCGTATAAAAAGTATTTCAGGCATTTACACATTTACGAGCAAGGGGACCATGTAACAAACCACTTAAAAATTTGCTAAAAGAAAAGCAAAAAGTGGCGATAAGTTATAAGAAAGTGTGTTGAGTGTCTGCAACTACATCTTTACGGATTTGCAAGAACCGTATTCTGCATCGTGGCTGAACAGTCACACGCATGAAGAATCGGCAAGGATTATCGTAAAAACTAAGGTACAAAGCGAGGAGGTGGATTTATGAAAGGGTATGTAAGGATCATCTTGGTAGTTACATTATTACTATTATCTACAGCACTATTAGCTGGCCTAACTATAAGCCCACTATGGCCATCGGGGAATACGTGGAAAGTGCCAAACAAGACAGGTCCAACCATCATAACCAAGGCAACTGGAAATATGCTATTCTTGTCGAAGGATGGTGCGCTCTACGAATTAATGATGTCTGGTGCCCTAAAATCGTACGGACAAGTGGGTGGAATCACAAACATAGTGGCACCTGCAGCTTATTTTACACTTGGTAGTAAGAATTACGTCACATACGTCACAGCACAAGGCACAGAACAAAATAAACTTGTAGTGCATGAAGCAGTTTCAGGCGGAATAGTCAAAACAGAAAATCTCTCAGCTTCTGCTTATGGCGTTGTTGCCGAGGTTGATGGGACGGGTGGTGTACTGATTTACACTGCAACGATGGATGGAACCGTTTATGCAGTACCGTTTAATGGAACGAATTTCCTAACAAGCAGTACTACCACCGTTCATGCTCCGGTAAAAATTCCGCCGGTGCTTAGCAATGATGGAAACTGGCTATATGTAATGACTCAGAATGGTAAACTGTATAAGATCGACTTAACTGTCGGAGACATTAATGCTCCAACAGATCCTGAAATACAACTTGGCGGTGAATTCACCGTACCGATGGCGATGGATGAAAATGGGTGTCTGTACGCACTTAATTCGATTGGTGTGCTTTATAAGATTAATGTCGACAAGGAAGTGCATGTGTCCACCGGATTGACAAGCTCTGATAGTGCTGGTATTCTGATCGATGGGGACGGGTACATATACGTCTTCGGTGGAGGAAAAATTTTTGTTTTCAGTAGTAATTCAGATAGTTTGCTGAATATGACCCCAGGAGGGTATTCTACGGGGCAGCAGATCACGACCACTCCAGCGATTGTAAAGGGTAAAGATGGTATAACTTATGTTATCGTACCATCTTCTGCTAACGGTTATTCCGGTAAAATTACGATACTAGCATTCAATCCAACAGCAGGTACGTTAACGGTTGAGAAACAGTGGGATATCCCTGGTTCGTTCCCAATTAGTGCAGCGGTAGGAGTAGCACCAGTTGGTGCACTACTCGGTGATGACTACTACTTTGCAACTGCAACGAACGATGGAACGGTCTATGCATGGAAATTTGATGCACGAGGGCCGTATGGTATATGGGCAACGTATGGACAAAACTCAAGCCATACAGGATTCATTGATGCAGCTGCGGCAATCTTCAAAACAAAGATTAGGTTCATAGCAAAAGAAGGTTTGAATGGTTATTCTTTCGGAACTAATTATATGGGCACAGAGAAGTATGGTCTGCTGTACGATGCAACTGTTATGAATGCTGACGGTACCGCAGGCGCATCAAAAACTCAACTCCACACAAATGAAATAGATGATGCTAAAATACTCGAAGGTGCTCCCGGTTCTCAAAAATTGGAAGTCAAGTTTGACACGCCTACTATCGCTACACTGCTCTTCAAAAATACATTTTACAGCAACATGAAAGGTGATACTCCACCATCAACAGATGTAGAGATCAAGTTTAACATGTGGAAAATAGGAGGAAGTGATGGATACGAAGGCGGTGAGAAAGATAATCCTGCAACACTCACTTACAGATTCAACGATAGAACGGTGAATCTTTTCACAGATGCCACTTACACATTCTACGTATACCACAAATATCCTGTTACCGCAAGCCCATATGATACGCAGACCATAAACGCATTTTTCGACTACGATGAGTATAAGTCAAATCCTACGAATGCCAAGCAAACCGTTCAAGCTAGTACTACGTACGATAATAAGCAGTGGTATCCATTTAAGTGGGAGGTCTATCAGTGGAACCCGACTCTGCCTAACGGCTATGAGCATCATACTTTGAGGGATATAAATTCTGTGGAACTCCCAATGAAAGGCCCTGCATACATAGAAATCTATTACGCACAGTTGAATGCTACGCTTACACTGATGGTACCAGGTTTTGCATACGGAAAGACTCGTGCGTATCTGTTCTTGGATGCTGCAACAGATTCTCTCGCTTATACTATTGAGGCTACAACAATGGAAGGTGTAAAGATCGAAGGTGTTGAACCTGTTTTCGATGACAAAGTCGGTTTACAAGAATGGGATTCCTCCTTTACTTCTAACCATTTGAAGTTTGTCAGAGACAATATGCAGGTACCACTACCAGGAACTACAAGAGTGGCAACTTTGACACTTGATCTGTCGTTCCCACAAGGTGTAGAATTTGCTGGTGCTAACAACGACATATTCGAAAGGTATTTCGATTTATATGGGTATGCTCAGACTCAAGGACAGCTTGTTGAACCTGAGTATCTGAGGGCAAAAAAAGAATACAAAGTGAATCATTTTTTGTACGTGCTAGGGGATTTCAACAAAGACTTCTCTGTAGATTTAAATGACTGGTATTTATTTATTAACAAGTATAATCCAAGCGTACCAGTTACTGGAGAGGACTTAATCTACAATATAGGTCCACGAGACAGATTCAGTCCACCGTATCCGAACTATGAAGATTATAGGGCTGGTATTCTTACTGATTCTACGAACATTGTTAATGAGCAGGACCTCTACATATTTGCAAGTATGTTCGGTTTCGCTGTTGAAGAAGCAGACCGGGTACAGTGAGAAGGGGGTGATGAGTGATGTATAAGAAGATATTATTACTCATATTGGGCTTGGTACTAATTCTATCCGGTTGTGGAATGTTTAATCAATCTTCCTCAAGCAAGGCGAGGACAAATGTGTACATAGTTGATCCATACGGTAATAATTTGATGGTCGATGGTAAGATAAATGGAAATCCGATAAAAGCCGATGCAAAGGGAGTATACGTAGAGGCAGCAATCGAAAGTGCAAATGTACAGTTGAGTGAACCACTCGGCATTTTCAAAGTAAAAGACATAAGCGTAGATCCAAAGAAGTCTGTCACAATAGTTCTTGAAAAAAGTACAACAAGAGGTATAAAGCTGTTGAGAACCGCCGATGGAAATTTGATGTTCTATGCAATTGGCTATGGTGATACCCCATCTTTCCAAGTATGGCTGAAGGACAAGCTAGCTGGCAATGTGATGGTTGGCTTGAACAAGGACCAGATGCTACTTGCAGGTAATTGGTTGGTCGGCGTTGGCAAACCGTTGGGAACAGTTACGAACAACGTCTCCAAAGATGAGATAGTTGCTAAGCTCGCAATACCAGCAACTAAGGCTCCAGAGATAGCAAGTGTTGAGGTAATATCTGTTAAGTAATTTTCCGATAGTGATTAAATTCCGAATTATTTTGAAGTATTATCAAAAGGCCCCCGATGTCTTCGGGGGCTTTTTGATTTCTCTTTTTGATTTTGATTTTTAACACAAGTGCCAAGAAGTCTCCCAGCCTCTATAGGTGGGAGATGAATTGGCAAATACTTACATTCTTACCATATATGCTATAATATAATCGTAAGTGAAACAACTATTCTGGTCAAGAAACTACTTAGGGAAAGGAGGCCTCACTTTGCTAAGGGCGTATAAATACAGAATATATCCGACAAAGGAACAGCAAGAATATTTTGCCAAGGTATTCGGCTGTGTGAGATTTATATACAACAAAATGCTATACGATAAAATAGAGTATTACAAGCAAACAGGTAAAATGTTGCACAATACACCAGCACAATATAAACAGGAATACACTTTTCTAAAAGAAGTAGACAGCCTTGCGCTTGCTAATGCACAATTAAATTTAGAAAAGGCATATAAGAACTTCTTTAGAGATACAAGCTCAGGCTTTCCAAAGTACAAGAAAAAGAAGAGCCGTCAGTCTTATACCACGAATAACCAGAACGGGACAGTAACGCTTGAAGATGGATTCCTAAAAGTTCCAAAGCTAGAAACTAAGATAAAGGTTAAACAGCACAGAACCTTCA
>ERZ795060.4070-NODE-4070-length-12734-cov-3.912611_pt1 | contig 12734 bp, 15 predicted proteins | sample MGYA00375144_ERZ795060 | MGnify/ENA primary metagenome ERZ795060 (study PRJEB30189, sample SAMN05720157) | activated sludge metagenome | isolation source: anaerobic digester from wastewater treatment plant | place: Japan | collected 2015-05-15 ... | reverse complement strand
TTTAACTACTTTCTCATGACCATGCTTTAATGCAATAAATCCTTCAAATAATTTTGAAGACACAGGTTTAAACACATTGTCAATATCATGAGTTACACACACCGCAAATTCACATCCATCCGGATACTCTGGTTTAATTATTCCCCTTTCATACAAATATTCTGAAACTGATGGCCTGAAGATATCCCGCTCCCTACTTGCCCAATAGGGAAACCTCCCGTGCATATCGCGAATGGGATTTTCATACTCCTCCCTCCGGGTAAACCTATCCCACAGGTCAGGCCGTTCGAATTGTAGGAACTCAAACCCCATTCCTATACTCACCAACCAGTTCTCTGATCCTCCCCGATGCATCCCTCCCAAACAGATCCGGATGCTCGACTGGAGGTATAAAACCCCCAATCATCCTCACAATCCTCTCTCTATCTGCGCCAACCAGCACATTCCACCCAACCTCCACCGTCTCCACCCATTCGGTGTTCTCCCGAAGAGTAATACACGGGACCGAAAGCAGATATGCCTCTTTCTGAACCCCACCTGAATCAGTCAGGATCTTTCTAGCTGAATCCATTGCCGCAAGCATGTCAAGGTATCCAAGGGGATCACAGGTGATAATAGTATCAGGCATCCGGTCCCACAATCCATACGATATGAGATATTTTTTCGTCCGTGGGTGAACCGGAAATAAAGTCGGCACACCACAGTCACCGATAGCCCCGATAATACTCTCCATATGTTCAGGGTTATCGGTATTTGACGGACGGTGAATGGTCAGGACGAGGTACTTACCGGGAATAAGTGAATACCGTTGCAGGATATCTGATCGTTTCCTGGCCACCTCCCTATTATATTCAAGAGCATCCACCATCACATCCCCTATCAGGAACACTCCCTTTGTTATCCCTTCGGCTCTGAGATTATCCACCGCAGTCTGAGTCGGGCAGAAGAGCATTTCTGATATATGATCAACCAGGATCCGATTAATCTCTTCCGGCATCGTCCTGTCAAAACTCCGCAGCCCGGCCTCCACATGGGCAACCGGAATATGGAGTTTTGCAGCAGCCAGCCCTCCGGCAAGCGTCGAGTTGGTATCACCATACACCAGAACAAGATCCGGATGCTCCTTGATCAGGACTTCTTCAATTTTTGCAAGGCATTCTCCGGTCTGCTTTCCATGCGGTCCTGATCCAACCCCAAGGTGATGCTCAGGTTTTGGGATCGCAAGTTCCTCAAAGAAGACGTCAGACATTTCAGGATCATAATGCTGCCCGGTATGGACGAGGACCTCCCGATGTTCTTTCCGAAGCTCCCGTGAGACCGGGGCACATTTAATAAACTGCGGCCTGGCACCGACGATTGACAGAATTTTCATGGTTGATTTGGAATATATTTTTGGTTTTTTACGAGGGCAGAGGTGTCAAAAAACAGATTCATACTCGGTCATCTCTAGCCAGGATAATGTCATCTGACAGGTTTCCCGTACGGGTACTCAGAGCAGAACAGACTTCTTCAAATGCATGTTCCCTTTTTTTATTACTTGGTTTCGGGCGAATTGCTTTAATCGCATGAATATACTGATACACAGACAGATATTCTGAAACTGACATGTCTTTAATTTCATCCAAAACCAGATCCTTAACCTTCATAATGGCTCCCTCTTAATAATTTATTTTAATTATCTTATTCACAGATAATATGATTCTTATAGGTAAATCTGTCACTATCTGGGGGTAATATTTATTTCATTCTCTCTTTCTGCTAATGCACAGATGAGAAAATCGATGGTTGAACCAAGGATTCCTGCAGATGGACAAATGTTATAACACTCTGCTGCTTTTTTAGTTTTACATCCACCAATTTCCAAGGCTTCGGAGATGAAATTATCGTCGACTGCAAGGTTTGTTGCCATCCACACACCTTTTCACACAATAGATTACACATTTTATATGTAAAGGTATTAATAACGGTAATTACCCGATGAGTGATTTAATTTCTTGTATCTTTCAACTGCCCTATTCATGAACAGAGAACCACCGGGATGCCATGCCCGCCGACAAGCCCTGGCCGATATAGGTGAAAGTTCCATTTTGTCCCGGCAGCCTCAAGGCCGGTGTTGTATCAACGCACACGCGGGAAAATCAGAGATAACTCATTGACAAGAGCAATATTCAGATCCTTCAGATCCCGCTGGATGTTCTCGATGACCTTCGCAGCTTCAGTGGTCCGGATATCAGGAGCCCGGTACACCGTCGTCACCAATCCGTATACCTGGCACAGCGTATCTGCAGTCTTTTCATCCATACCGGATACGATCTTCGTCGTCTTCTCAAGCGTATGCTCATCATCATTCGGGTTTATTCTCTCCGGAGAGTATCCGACAAAAAAGTCCTTCCCACAATGTAATCCGGATTCCTGCTTGAGGATAGGCACGACGAACTCTTCAGTTACCCCGGAATATACCATTGACTCCAGAACAACGATTGCTCCCTCTTTCAGATTCTTCCCCACGGTTCGTGCAGCACCCGTGACCTGACCACGATCCGGATCTTTTCGCCTTCGTCTCCGGAGTCGGGACACAGATCATAATGATAGCACTCTTTTGTATCACGTTTGGATCAGCCATGGCCCGTATCTTCGAGCCTGATGCCGTGAGCAGGTCAGTCTTCTTCCGGTCAATGTCAAAGCCGATGGTCGAATGATGCTCTTCAAAGGCTTCAGCCGGGGAGTTCAGACATTGCCAAGGCTGATAGTGCCTTGGATTAATTGTGTACCTGATTTCGAAACCATTCAATTGTCTCTTTAAGCCCATCCCGTACCGTGTATTTTGGCGTATACCCAAAACTCTCCGCTGCTCTTCTGATATCAGCCAGTGAATCATGGATATCCCCGTGCCGGGGTGGATCATACAGAACCGGAACTTCTATCCCGATAATATCCATGATCATTGCCGCAAGGGCATTCAAACCGATGCTCTTCTGACAGGCAATATTGAATATTCCTTCTGCATTACTTTCCATAGCCCGGATATTTGCCTGCACAACATCCTTTACATATACAAAATCCCTTGTCTGACTTCCGTCGCCATATATCAGTACCGACTCATGCCGGAGTATCCTGGAGATAAATTTTGGAATGACTGCGGCATACTCGGATTGTGGATCCTGTCTGGGTCCAAAGACATTAAAGTACCTCAATGAGACTGTCTGTAACCCATAGAGCTCAGAAAAAACCCGTGCATAATGTTCTCCGGTGAGTTTTGTGACCCCATATGGAGAGAGGGGGCAGGGGAGCATTGTTTCAATCTTGGGAAGAACTGGGGAATCGCCATAAACAGAAGCGGATGAAGCACATACAACCTTCTTCACCCCGCAATCCCTGGCGGCCAGGAGCACATGAAGCGTCCCGGTACAATTAACCTCATGGGTTTGCAAAGGACTTGTAACAGAACCTGCGACCGAAGTAATGGCAGCCTGGTGGAAAATTCCATCTACTCCTTTGAATACTTCCATGAGAAAGGAAAGATCGGTAATACTTCCTTGTTTAAACTGAATTGAAAGAGATGCAATATTGGATTCTTTACCAGAAAGCAGGTTATCCACGATGATTACCTCATGCTTTTTTGAAAGCTCTTCTGCGATATGAGATCCAATGAATCCTGCACCGCCGGTAATTACGTATTTCATGATAAATTGTCCTGTAATAGTATGCTTTCAGAATGATTAAACAGAATGGACCTTCTTATCCATATCTTAATATTGTATAAACGGTAAAAGGAACTATGATGTCAATTCTTGCTGAATTTATGAGGTCAATTGGAGTAATCTCCATTATTTGTATGGGTGTACTCTGTTTCGGAGTGGTATCTGCCGTAATGGTTTCAAGTCCTGATGTGGTAAAACCAGGACAACAGGTTTCTGTATTTATAGGCAATCTGGATGAGAATAAACCCGTCAGTATATTGATTACCGGTAATGTAAAAACCGATGCTGGATCTCCCTTTTCTTTCGGAATTCATGACCTTCAGTTAGGGTTGGATATTACTAATCCACAAGTACATGTGCAGATGAAGGGGCTGGTTCCAGCCAGCACGGTCAATTTATCTGTCAACCATCTTGAAGGGGTCGAGATCGTGTATCCTCCGGAACGGGTTGATGCAAACGGAGCCTGTGATTTTACCAAAACTGAATCTGCCTTACCAAAAGGAACATATTTTATTGACATAAACGGAACTGCTGCACGCACACAAATACCGGTATCTTTTGAGGTCAGCGGGATAAATGGAAATAAAGAAACACTTGCAGAATCTTCATTTAACATTGTAGGAATATCGAGCGGAGTATTTCATGTCACTACTACAGTTTCTGGAAATGTTATTGAAAAGAAACAATTCACGGTCCAGGACCAGCTTATCGCATTACCATGAAATTGTATACGCAGTAAAAATCACATATAACCATTATTCCCTTCTTTTTACCTCATTCTTTGAAAGGGTACATCTGCATATGACAGGAGAGCGATCAATTCCCCCAAGGAAAGAACTCCAACAGCTCTTCGGCAAAATGATACCGCTTATATGCCCGAATACAAAAAATAATCACAAAACAGGTATGCGAGAGAAGGGATTTGAACCCTTGGATTCCTTCGAAACCGGATCTTAAGTCCGGCCCATTTGGCCAGGCTTTGGTACCCTCGCGCCTTATTATATTGGTGAATCAGATATTAGAACCTATGCTGCATACTCCTGATGATCCTGCCCTATTCCCTCCTGGGTTGTATCACGTCAGATAACAGCCAACTCATATGGCACCTGGACAGAATGAAAATCAGATTTGCGCACATGAGGAGAACACATGATTCGTTGGTAACTGATAAAAAAAAAGGTTCAGGCTGATTTCGCAGCCATCTCAACATCTTCTTCCTTAATCGTTTTTCTTCCTGCGTGCTGGGCAAGCTTAAATGCTTCCTTCGCCAGATTTCCAATATAATCTTCCGCCTTCTCTACTAATACCGCCGCTGCATCGCTTCCGACACGCTCAGCCCCATTTGATTTCGCAATTCTAACAACTGCTGCAATTGGCAGGTCTGACATACCACTACCCCAAAAGATAGATTATCGGATATCTATATATACGTATTGATTGACACGCTTCATGAAAGGATACCAACCATGATTTCGCATCTCATGACTACATTTGCATGATACCTGTTTTGATCAGCATCTGAAATTATATCCGAAAATTTATTTACTTATTCATATATTATTCATTTAATAGATTTATGAGGGATTGATGGGGGGCGGCTATGACCTGCACTTCTCCTCTGATGATGAGAAGATTGCAGATTTATTCCGAGATATAGGGCTTAAGCGCAACAGTGCCCGCGTACTGACGCTGCTTATAAAAGATGTGGATCTGACCTCCCGTGAGATCGAAAAAGCTGGTGATCTCCGGCAGCCGGAGGTCAGTATTGCAATCACGGATCTTATGAACAGAATGTGGGTGAACATTGCCCATCAGATGACTGATAATAAAAGAAGACCAATACAGGTGTATCATATTGCACGAACACTCGATGAGATTCTTGATGAACTGAGAGAGGCCATCATCGGTTCATATGAACAGAAGTTTGAGGAGATAGAAAAGGTCAGATGTCTCATACATAAAACTCCTCATTGATACCCGGAGCTTCTGAAAATCTTATTAAATCCATTTTTCTCTCTTTTTTTTCATTGTATCATACGAAATTCCCAGGTCATCACTGATGTCTCTCCGAATATGACCGCTATCGGGCAGAGAAGCGTCATGGTTTTGGTAAGGGTATCGGAAATAATTGCCTCATCATACTCCCCTTTCAGGGAAATGACATGATGTACGGTTTCAAAGGTGGCGGGAAGATCCTGCTTCCTGGTCGCGGTTGTCTCAATCTGGAGTCCATCTGGCCGTATTCCGATGTCGCCAAGGTCAAGCAGAATCTTAATTCCAATACATCCCCCAAGTGATGCAAAGAGATAATCTATCGGATTTGGCACCGTCCCGCCTCCACCAAGATGTACATGAGCATCAATCGGGATTATAAGACCGGTGCTGGTAATTGCAGAAAAACTCATGCCACCCGTATGTCTGACCGTCATAGAAACCGGCTTAAACTCTTTTCGTGCAGGATCCCAGGATATTTCACGAGTCATACCTCATGATTGGGAATGATCGGAAAAAATGATACCTGATAGCCGTACTCTCTGTCACCACCTATGTTCGCCTTCACCCTCATCCTGAACTGATCCGATGATCATGGCAAGCGATCTGGTTTCCGGATAACTCTCCAGTATCATCTTCAGAAGAACCGTAAGGGGAACGGCAACAATGACACCAGCTCCACCAAGAAAATATCCCCAGAATATCATTGAGATAAATACAACAGCAGGAGAGAGTGCCATTCCTCTTCCGGCCAGCTCGGGAAAGAGGATATTTTCAGAGAAGAGATTGACAAGACTAGCAATAATGATAACGAGAAGTGCTGCATAGGGATGTATCTCGATGAGCGCAAGTACCGCGGGAGGAATAAGTGCCACGATAAACCCGACATACGGGACAAAATTCAGGATAAACATAAGAAAACCCCACACCCAGGGGTCCTGAACCCCGATAATAAAAAGAGCGATACCAAACCCTGCACCAGTCACAAAATTCACTTTTGCCCTGATAATCACATAGTCAATGACCACAGAGCCAAATGCTGCCATCCGGGTGGCAAGTTCCTGCTGATAGGAACCGAGAACCGCATTGATCTTCTGAGAGAAAACAGTCGCTTCCAAAAGCAGAAACAGAGTCGTGAAGATCACGATAAAGAGAGATGATATCTGTCCGATAAGGGAGGTCACCATCTCTGGAGAGATGACACCAAGAGAACCGGTCATCTGGCTTACCGGAATGAGTGTAGAAATTTTTATTCCAAACTTTGAAAGGAGTGTATCAATCTCTCCCATATTGGAGTGAATACTCTCTTCAATCTTTGGAATATGAACCAGTAGAGGCCTCACTGAAAGGAGCACCATTCCCACAACCCCGGCAAGACACCCAAGAAAGATGAAGAAGGCAAGATATCCGGACAACCGGGGATCACATCCCCGATTCTGAAACCAGAGCGAAACAACCGAAAAGATAACTGCAGCAAAGACAGAGAGCAGAAAGGGTCCGATAAATCCTCCGGCCATCTTCAGCCCCGCAAGAATGATAAAACAGCAGGCCGTCAGGAAGAGAACTCTGTCAGCGTTTGGAAGATGCGTAAGAGAGACCATACTAAAGAGATGTCTGACGATGTATAGTATTTTTCGTATGAAAAGGGTTATGGTATGGGAAAGTGATTATTTCAATAGATCTATCATCAGATCGATGCCAGGTGGGGGGCATATGATCTGATGCTCTTTAAAGATCATACCTGGGGGGTTCTACGTGGATGCTGTCACTATACTCGGGATTTTCTGTTTTATTTCTGCAGCAATAACCTATGGTCTTGGCATCTATGTATATGCAAAAAACCCTGAGTCCAGGGTAAACCGCCTCTTTCTTATGGTAACTATCGGAGCCTCATACTGGGGGATTGGAGAGTTCCAGATATGGAGTGTAAATAGTTATGAAAACGTCCTGTTCTGGCTTAAGGCAAGTTCATTCTGGACGGTCGTCATTGTCATGTGCATCCATTTTATCCTTGCGTTTGCCGATCATCCCCTTGCAAAACGCGAGAATCTAAAGTACCTTTTTATCATCCTCTATATTCCGGCACTCCTGCTGGCCTGTGTCAACATTCTAACCGATCATATCTTTTCCGTTCAGTATTCACCAGATTTTCGATACTTCTATGCTCCTTCCATCGGGGACCCGGTATATACCATTGCAACCATTTATTTCCTTTGCATACTCTTCTGGGCAATCTATATTGGCCTTCAGGCACGACGATCTGCCGGTAATGATACCTTCAGACGGCAGTCAAGCTCAGTCAGCATCGGGCTGCTTGTCCTTATCGGGTTTGGTTCTCAATCAGTCGTCATCCTCCCATTATTTGGAATATTTGCACCAAATCTCGTATTCATCGGGATTGTCTTCTTTTCAATTGTAATTACCTATGCAATCCTGAAATACGGGCTTTTTATCTTAAGCCCTGAAACCGTTGCAACCCATATCATTCAGATCATGCCTGACGGACTTATTCTTACCGATATGGATGGGCGCGTTATTACAACAAACACAAAAGCAAAAACGCTCCTTCACGGATTATATCCGACCAGCCAGGAATCACATGCAGGACCTCCCCTGCCTGAACCAATGTTTTCCAAAATACGCGATGAAATCCTGAATCAGGGTGTACTTTCAGATTATGAAGTAATTATGGATTCTGATGGCCACAAAACACTTAGTATATCTGGTTCTCTGGTAACGGATCCGGACCGGGGCCCTGCCGGCCTTATACTGATTATTCATGATATTACCAAACGAAAAAACGCAGAAAAAGCACTCCTACTTGCGAATGAGAAGATATCTCTTCTGACACACCTTACCCGGCATGATATCAGTAATCTTATCATGGTCATTTCAGGTTATCTGGAAATATTAGAGACTGAAGAGGATGAAGACCAGAAGATGAAGATGCTTTCGATATGCAGGGACACCACCAGGAAAATTACGAAATATCTTCATTTTTCACGGGATTATCAGAGTATCGGTCTGCATGAACCGATATGGCAGGATTGTGAGCATCTGGTTATGCGGGCAGTTGAGGACATTCAGAATGAACAGGTACACCTTACACTCAACCTTATTCCTGCAGACATTTTTGTAGATCCGCTCTCGGTAAAGGTCATCTATAACCTCCTTGAGAACGCTCTCCGTCATGCAGCGGATCTGACCAGAATCGGCATTTACTCCGAAGAACAGGAAGATGGTTCACTTCTGCTCATCATAGAAGATGACGGCCCGGGGGTCAGACCTGATGATAAGGAGCGGATTTTTAAACAGGGATATGGAAAAAATACCGGACTTGGTCTCACCCTGGCACGGGAGATCCTGTCGGTCACTGATATTACCATACATGAAATCGGGATATATGGAAAAGGGGCACGATTTGCGATACAAATACCTCCAAAATCATGGCGAAAGAAATCTTTGGGTAGTATGGGCACAGACAGGGATTCCATCCGGTACACAGACTGAATTCATATAAGTAAAAACCATGCATCAAAAACCACTCTTTGTTGATTTTCAGAATATCACCGTTGCACAGAATACGAAGGTGATCATACATGATCTCTCAGTACAGATACCTGACGGAGAACATGTTGCCATCCTCGGACCAAATGGTTCAGGAAAATCCACCTTTATCCGTACCCTCATCAGGGAGCAATACCCGGTCCATGCAGAAACCGGCAGAGTCTTTCGGATTTGGGGAGAAGAGGTCTGGGATGTCTTTACCCTTCGATCACAGTTTGGATATGTTTCACACGACCTGCAATGTACCTTCAATCGGAATATATCAGGTCGTGAGGTAATCCTTTCCGGGTTTTTCAGCAGTATAGGCCTCTTTTTTCATACCATCACTCAGGAAATGGAGAATCGGGCTGATGAAATCTGCTCATTTCTGGAAATTTCGCATCTTGCACATCGTTCCTTTTCGGAAATGTCCACCGGTGAGGCACGACGATTTCTCATCGGACGGGCCCTGGTACATAACCCCCGGGTCCTCATCCTGGATGAACCATCAAACAGTCTGGATCTTCATGCCCTCCATATGCTGCGCAGGATGATGCGAAAGATTACAGAAAGAACGGTCATCATTCTTGTTACCCATTCACTTCAGGACATTATTCCGGAGATTGGCCGTGTTATCCTGTTTAAAGATGGCACTATCTACCAGGATGGGCCGAAAGAAACCATACTCTCTGATGAGAATATCGGTGCGGTCTTCAACGTCCCGGTTCGGATCGTCCATCATGATGGATATTATTATGCAACCGGATATTGATGTCAATAAACGGTGTGACCTGCAAAAAAGAGAATATTTTTGAATTTAGAAGCGTCTTCTGTTAAAGCCGCCAGAGGAACCGCCGTATCCGCCGGATCGGTTTCCACCAAAGTCGCGGCGTGGCTGCATGGGACGTGCTTCATCAATACGCATAGTTCTTCCGTCAAATTCGGTATCGTTCAGGGCATCGAGTGCTGCCTGGGCTTCTTCTGAAGATCCCATCTCGACAAATCCAAAACCTTTGTTCTCAATGATTTTGGCGCTGACAACCTCTCCATAGGCTGAGAAAAGTTCGTTGAGCTGACTTTCGTTGGTGGAGTAGGGCAGGTTGCCTACGTATAATTTCTTTCCTTCCATGATCGTCCCTTATGGGCTTTTTGCATAACTGTTGGGCCGCAGTGATTACCATCACATTGCGCCAGAGAATTACCAAGAATAGCAGTGAGATACCCTTTCGAACCGAAACGAGAACTTACAAAAACTATTGTCAGAATTTACTCTTTCGTCTGCACATACAGGTTGTCGCATGAGTATATAAGGTTTGTTACGATTCGGGTGTGGTATTCAGGTTCCATCAGAATTTTCCGGTCTTAAACACCCATATGATCGGACATGGTCCCAGGCAGTATGATATCGCATCCACCGATTCTCATCCTCATACATCCTGATATCCGTATGGGCATACAGCTTGCGATCTGCTCCAACCGGGCATACCTGAATACATATACCGCACGGGGATCTGAATTCATCATTCAGGGTGGCACTTCGATCTGCACAGGCCTTTTTATTGGTCAGAGAATCAGGATAATCCTCTTTGGATAATGCCTGAACCGGGCAGGCACGGACACAGGCATTACACCGGGTACACAAAGACTCAGCTATCAGGGGATTGGATGGAACAGAGGCACTGGTCAATACGGTCCCAAATCTTACCCTTGGCCCCCACTTTTCCGTCAAAACCATATTATTTCTCCCGAATGTCCCAAGACCGGCAAGAACAGCCGCATGACGATGCGAGAAGAAGGCACGCGGATGATTCTGAAGGACCCTGATACTCCCATACCCATCCCGGGGTATTGATACCGACGGGAACCCGTGGTCATTGAGCACTGATGCCAGTCGCCAGGTGTACTGATCAATAAGGCCGTTTACCGTCGTATACTCCTCACGGTACCATATCGATGGTGCTGATTCAACCGCAGGGAGATGAACCGGAAGACCGATGACAATTGCCGTCCGGGCTTCTGGAAAGACTGAGTCTGGAAAGAATGCTTCAGGTACCCAAGGCTCAAAGAGGGGCTCTTTCCACCGGGACACACCGGCATACCCATAACAGGGTATCCCAAGCTCCCTGCACATACTGCTGATGATTGCTCTGACCGTCATACCTGATCCATATCCTTTTAGATGAAAATACGATGGAGTGTGGTGCGAAGGAATGTAATGGTACTGGTTGCCAGCCTTCACACCTTAAATTCCGCCATATCACGGGATATCTTGTCAATCCTGGCTGTGGCCTCCTGAATTGACTGGGCGATACAGTCGAGCGATACCGAATTTTCCTCGGTTAATGCTGCTGTATTGCCGATTTCGTTGATAGTTGTGTGAAATGCCTCATTCATGAGGGCTATCTGTTCCATGACCATATCATAGGCTGCCATCTGATTCTGGCTTGCCGTATCGATTGACACAATCCGACGGGCAATATCCTCTATTGACAGGGCAAGGTCAGAGAATATCTTCAGGGTTTCATGAACCGCTCTGCTGCCCTGATCAATATCACGGCGGGATGTTTCAATAGCATCTTTCATTCTGAGGGACCGGCCCTGCAGCAGAGAGATGATACCACTGATCCGCTCTGCTGATTTCTGAGACTCAAGAGCAAGTGCTTTGACCTCCCCGGCAACCACAGCAAATCCTTTCCCGGCATCACCGGCCCGGGCAGCTTCTATTGCGGCATTTAACGCAAGAAGATTCGTCTGATCGGCGATGTCAGTAATGATTCCGACAATTTCCCCGATCTTATCCATCTCCGAGTTTATCTCATGAATAATTCTGCCCGTCTCATCATGTGAGTCGACAATGGACCGCATCCCCAAGTCCGCCTGCTGACTGCTTTCAGAGCCCTTTCTTGAGAGCTCCTGTGACATACCGATCAGAAGTGATGCCTCCTTTGTCTGGGCAGCTATGTCAGATCCTATGGATGTTACATCCTTCATCGCATCCTGAATCCTTGCAATGCCTCCCTTCGAGCGATCTACCTGTACACTCAATTCATTGGTTCCCCGTGCTATCGCCTGGGATGCAGAGGCAATCTCCTCTACACTGGCGTTTGACTCCTCCATTTCAGTCATGAGTCCCTGAACCTGATCTGACAGGGAACCGATCAGTCGTCCCATCTGAATCCCGATGGTATCAAGGGCAGTTCTGAAGGGAATAAAATCCCCGGATACTGGAACGTCCTGACTGAACCGTGCGGCAAAATTACCTAAAGAGTATGCATGGGCAAGATTCATTGCTTCCCGCACCGGATGCACGACTGCATCGAGAGTATTATTCACCGCTTCGATAACATGACGATACTCACCGGAAAAGTGGCTGACATTACCACGAACCGTAAGATTCCCTGATGATGCGGCCTGTGCAATCGCGTTAATCTCTGCAAGGACGGCCTTTTGCTCCTTCCCGTCCCGGGTAATAGTATCCATCGTCTCCTGCGGCGG
>ERZ795060.4068-NODE-4068-length-12738-cov-4.483718_pt1 | contig 12738 bp, 9 predicted proteins | sample MGYA00375144_ERZ795060 | MGnify/ENA primary metagenome ERZ795060 (study PRJEB30189, sample SAMN05720157) | activated sludge metagenome | isolation source: anaerobic digester from wastewater treatment plant | place: Japan | collected 2015-05-15 ... | reverse complement strand
ACTTGGTAAAGCTATGGCAATAGGTGATTATGTTGGATTTTGCAAAATTATTGCTGATGCTCAAACTGATCAAGTATTGGGAGTACACATTATCGGTCCTCATGCGACAGACCTAATTGCTGAAGCCGCTACAGCAATGAATTTGGAAATAACAGCAGAAGAACTTGGTAAAGCAATACACGCACATCCAACTCTGCCAGAAGCCCTTATGGAAGCTGCTCATGATATCCATAAGAGCTCAGTGCATATCCCATATAGAAAAAAATAAAAAAATTTCTCTATAATATACGGGTTAATCCTCACTTCGGAAGTTTTCTGTTTTCTCTTCATCGCGTTTTATACTGAGGACGTGTCCATCGCAAAAGAGAATATTTGTTCTGCCTTTATGGGGAGCAGACCTCGCGCCGCCATAAGAGAACCATCCTTTTAAATTTGGTATTTCGCTTGATACACCTGCCATATCGGCGAGATGAAAAATCTGAGCAGGATTTTTCATTCTATAGAGATTGGGATGTCCTCCAATATTGTATACTCCTCCAAGTATTGGATCTTTAGCCATTACAGCATATGAATATGTTGTGGTATCATGGTAAAACATGATTTTACGGTTTAAAAGAGTAGGGCAAAAAAGTATTGGAGTTAGTATCGGTGAAGAAGGGAAAAGATTAGACCAGTCTGGATAGAAGTCAGGTAGAGTATTTGGAGTCCTATAAAAATGCCCCATAAAGTATGGCCATTGCCAATACCATTTATAACTATGTGGCGTAGGAAGGTGTACATCCCATGGAGCTGGTCACCATCCTTTATAATCATTTGCATACATATTCCATATGAGACTATTTTGTTTCAGATTATTCATACAATAAATAGAATTTGCAGTTTCTTTTGCGTTTTTAATAGCTGGAAAAAGCAGTGCAAGGAGAATCGCTATTATTGCTACAACTACCAGAAGTTCAATCAGCGTAAAAAGTTTTTTCAAAGTCATTGCTTCCTCCCTACAGGTTAAAATGTGATATAAATTTATTAGTCCTGTCCAGATTGATTAAATCTTGAATTCTTATTGAATTTGTCATATGTTGGAGAATAGTGAATGGATTCAGCATGTCCATCCATAAAAATGAAATTACCGGCCATTAGATGCCTGAATGCCCATCTACCTTGTGTGCTCGGAGAACTTGTGGAAGCTGTCCAGACAGGGGCTGTTGAACCATCACATAGAAATAAAACTCCATTATATGGCCAGCTCGTATCAATTGCATCTGAACCGTACTGTGTTTCTAAAAAATAAAAAGTCCAGCTTGGCTTTCTGAATCTATCTAATTTTGCGCCAAAATGATATGAAATATAGCTTGAATTTTTCGTTGTAGGATCTGGTAATTCTGGGCCTCCATTAGCAGCTTTATAGTTTATTGCATATATTCTGTAATAGTTACCTATCCCAGATCTTATGTGGGCTTTTTGAGATGGGCACCATAATTTATTTGAGGAATTAAAAGGCTTTGTAAAATCCATCATCCTCAATATTACAGTTCGTTTAAATACCTCATCATTCAAAATATCGTGCCATGAAACTAAGCCCGTAGACTGCGCACTACCAGGCCCATAACCGTCATTATCAATACTAAAATCAATAGCGGCAGTATAAATTTGTTTCATCATATTTGAACACATACTTGATATGGCGATTTCTTTTGCACTCTTAAGCGATGGAAGGAGTAGTGCGGCTAAGATTGCAATAATGGCGATTACCACTAATAATTCAATCAGTGTAAAGAGAGATATAAATTTATTTCTATGGAAATTCTTAAAGGAAATTTTAATGGAATATTTCGCTCTTTTTCCTGCTTCATTTAATACAGCCCATCTATTTCTCATTTGGAAATTTTTCATAAAAATCCCCTCTCTTTTATTCCTTAAATTTAGCATAAGAAAAAGTCTTTTCAAGTGAAATATTCACTTTTTTTTAAAAAAATAAAAAATTTTTATTTTATTTGTTTGACAATCTATAATTATCACTTAAATTACTGAATAAATCACTTTATATTTTTATTATGAATATGAAAAAGAAATTAAAAGTAGTTAGGATAACTGATGAAATTCGAAAATTAATTGATTCAAAGTGTTTTGACGATAATGCAAAACTTCCATCTGAACGAAGGCTTGCCAAGCTTTTGGGGACGACGCAAGTAACTATAAATAAGGCATTGACTTTACTACAAAATGAAGGCACAATAGTTAAGAAGCATGGTTCTGGTAATTACGTTTTACGTAGATCAAAATATGTAACGATTAATTTTCTGATAGAGGAGATTGGTCAAAGACTTAACCCTATATGGTACTCTATTTATGAGGCATTTTATTTTGCCGCCTCATTAAATAAAGGAGTAAAAGTAAAATTGGATATAATTCCCAAAGATTGTCATTACATTACAAGAGAACATTTTGAAAATGCTGATATTTTAATAAGTGGTATTCATCTATATCCTGAACGTGTAGAGAGTATACTTTCACACAATATTCCAGTAATATGGTTGCAAGAATATCCAGAGCCATTAGATGGAGCCTTTGTTTGTTTTGATAATTTTACTGCTGGGAAAATGGCCGCGGAACACCTCATTTCAACGGGTTGTAAGAAGTTACTCTATGTTACTTTTTCTATGTCGTATGGAATGAGTAGTTATGGGGATTATACTTCAGATTTACGTTTTGATGGTTTTCGTAGAGGGGTTGTTGATTTTGGAATGAACGAATGTTCATTGCAATTCTATTCATGTTTTGGAGATTTCTCAAAATTTATTCCAGAATTATATCCATTTTTTACTAGAGAAAATATGGTGGATGGCATTCTTACCTTTGCAGATCATATTGCATTGTATCCTATTAGAGCAGCAAAAAAGGCTGGAAGAAGGATCCCTGAAGATTTGCGTATAGTAGGAATAGATGGTCAGCAGTTATCTGAAATTCATACACCATCACTTACAACTCTACGCCAACCAACGGAGGAGATAGGAAAAAGAGCATTGGAAACAGCAATCTCAATTCTAAATAATAAACCTTATGAAAAAATACAAAAATTCAAACCAGAACTTATTATTAGAGAGTCTACCTCGCTTAATGCGAATCTAAAAGGAGCAGAGAATTTAGCATCGTGATAATTAAAAATAAAAAATAAGGAAAAAAAAGAAGGGGGAGATAAAAATGAAAATCGTAAAAATGTTATTTTCTTTTGCCTTCCTGTGGGCAATAAATCTAAGAGGAGATAATCAGATTTCGGAGACAGTTACGACCAAATTAAATGATTGGTGTACTGTGACCTGCCCTAAAATTATGCAAATAGGACAAACTATTTCTGTGAAAGTAGAGTTAAAAGGTGTTAATGCTCCTACAACAATTAGTACTCATTTGCATTATAAAAAAACCGGCGGTGAATATGGTGGTATGTTTGCTTATGCTCCTCCACAACAGGTAAAAGAAGCTAATGGAACATTTACATTTAAATTTAAAATTGGAGTAAAACCAGATCTTGAATCTGCTCATCCTATGATTTTTTTATCGCCAACAGGAAATTGGAATGATAAAACAGCTAACGTTTTAGGTCCTGATATCCCCTTATCAAATGTTAATTCAGACGGTAGTTCAAGTAAAGAATTGATATCTAAACTCAGCTCAATACAATTTAAGAAAAGTTGGATTTATGCTGATACCTGTCCTGAAGCTACTTTCTTTGATGGAGATGAATGGACTGTAAAAATAGAATATTATCTTGACCCTTCTGAAGATACTGGTAGTACAAAAATAAAATTTATGGGATTGGGACCATGGATTGACAATCCAGATGGTATTTATCAACAAAAAAGGATGCATTTATCTTACCCAGGATTGAGTTTTATTGAAAACGCAAAACCGGGAAAAAATATTATTGAAAGGAAATTAAAATTAACAAAGCCTTATGAGTATAATAGTATTTTGTGTATAACCAAATTTTCTAATGCTGAAATTGGTGATTGGCCATGGGAAATTCGCACTTCCGGACCACACTTTAAAGTCAGAGAAAAATTTTATGAGTTGACAACTGATCTACCTGGAAATCTTTTTACCTATAATGAGCCAGTCCAAGTTAACATAATTACTAAAGTCTCGGATAACGTAGAAAAAAAGATAAGTTGGAAACTTACAGATTTCACAGGTACAGAACTCAGTTCTGGTGTTGTAAAGGTAAATCCTACTAAACCAGAGCAAAAATTTCCCATTCTTATAAAAACTGAAAGACGTGGTGTATTTTTGTTTGAAACGCAAGCTGATGATTGGGGAAAACGAAAAATTTATTTTGCCAGAATTCCGGATGTCAAAGCAATTACAAAGGGCAAAGAAACAAAATTTGGAATGACGGGTGGTGGAACTAAGGAGGTCGCTGAAGCAAATGCAAAACTTGGCTTCACCTCATCTCGAATCTTCTGTAGCTTAAAAAATATAGCACCAGCAAGTGGTGATTTTCGCACTGAAGGATATGATAGGGCAATTGAAAATTTGAACGCCAATGGAATTCGTCCATGGATATGTTTGACTTCAATGCCACCATGGATACAAAAAGGGAAAGCCTGTGATCAGGGTTATTTTCCTATTCCTTTTGATGATACAGCATGGCAATTGACAGTTAAGAGTCTTTCCGAAAAATGGAAAGGGAAAATATCTGGTTTTGAATGGTTGAATGAAATCGTACCGGGGGATAAGTGTGAAAATCCGGTAACAGAATATCTTCGTTTCTGTAAAATAGGAACAGAAACATCGAAATCTATAGATCCCTCATTTAAAAACTTACTTGCCGGAGGACTTTGGCCGCGTAATTACAGAGTGGCATTACTTAACGAAGGGATAGGAAAATACATTGATATCCTTTCTGTTCATTATGGTAATGGGCAAAGCATAATTGAAGCGAAAGAGGATCTCGAGGTATATGGGCTTAAAAATATTCACGTATGGGATAATGAAACTGCAAGGGGGCTTTCAACGTGGAATGTTCCTCCAATCGAGGTAATTAAACCAGATTATCAATGCAGATGGATACTTAAGAATTGGACGGATGAATTGATGGCAGGAGCTGAAAGAATAGTATATTTTGGTGGATCTCCTGAACCCACAGGTAATTGGTCTAACTTTATGGGAAATATGGAGCCGCGCCCAGTAGCAGCAACAATTGCTGTGTTTATTTCAAAATTACATAATGCAAACCCCCTTGGTACATTCTTCCTTGGAGAGCAAAATGCAAAATTTCAACTTTTCGAAAAAGATAAAAAACCTGTATTAGTAGCTTCGATTGATTCTAATGAAGGAGGAGAGAATAAACAGAATAATTGGTATAGTCCGGAAAATCCCCTAACAGAAGTTCTTTTTGTTCCAGGGAGTGATATTGTTATTACAGACTATCAAGGAAATGAAGAAAAAATAAAGACAGAAAATAAAATAGCAAAGGTAAATGTTGGTACTCGACCAATTTTTATCGAAAATGGGAACCTGGAAACAATTAAAACTTATCTTGTCCCTTCAGTCGAAACAACAGGTCGATTATCTCGACCGTTTTCAACAGCAACGTTTATTAAAGGAAAATCAGCTCAATTAAATGTTTTACTGGATAATATATGCACTTCTACATTATCAGGAAAAATTAGTGTAGTAGTGCCAGATGGATGGCAAAAACAGGAAGAATTAGATTTTTCAGTGAATTCTGGTGAAAAATCATATCTGAAAATAAATCTTAAATTGCCAGAAAACATAAATGATGGAACGTATCCGTTGAAAGTCATTTTTGCATATTCTAAACAAGATCTACCTGTAGTAGAAAAAAAGGTTAATATCTCAATCGTTTCTCCTGAGATGTTAGGAAATCTTATAAAAAATTCTGGATTTGAAGAACCAGCAGAACCCGGTGAATCAGCTACTTTTTGGGGAGGGAATGCAAAAAGAGTAGAAGCTCCTTCTAATGTTCCTGGACTTGGAAAATACTCAATAAAATTCTCAGCTGGAAATTCCTGGCAACATTATGCTCAGACAGTTAATAATGCCCCGGCTGGACAGGTTTTCTTATATTCTGCATGGATATTTAACAAAAATATGAGGGCTGGAAGTAACATAGGACTTTTAATGCAGGATGGCACTCAAAAAACTCTCACTATACCACATGTCTTTGATGCTGGAGAGAACTCTCCCGGTTGGAAATTATATTCTTGTCATATAGATGGAGGAATCAATTTAAAGAGTATTTCTGCTGTACCAGTTGTAAATGGAAAAGGTGAAGCATTCTTTGATAACATCAGATTAACTGTATATGAAGGTTCTGATTATACCGCTGAATGTCATAAAATTAAAAAAACTATTACAGTTGATGGCAAATTAAGTGATTGGGAGAAAAAATGTCCAATACCTCTTTTAGCAGATAATCAAATTATGAAAATTGATAAAAACTATGATTGGACACCGGATAATTTATCTGGAGCTGCATATTTTTCCTGGGATGACAAAAATCTATATGTAGCCCTTGAAATAAAGGATAATATCCACATTTCCACGAAGACAGCAGAGAAGACAGTTGAGGATGATTCAGTTGTGCTGGGGATTTTACCATCAAAGGATGCCCAAGAAAATAAAGCATTTTGTTATTATATCTCTTCTGCTGTGCCAGGAGGAGGAAGTGGTAAATTTACTCTCTATAGACCAATTGATAGATCTGCTGGTTTACCGGCAGAACACTTGGCTCGAGATTCCTCTGTATATGAATTGGCAATTAACTCTTCCAATGGTTTCACTATTTATGAATTGCGCATGCCATTTTCTGATATGGGAGGAATATTACCAACTATAGGAGCAAAAATAGCTCTTTCTATCTGTGTGAATGATAATGATGGTAAAGGGCGACAAGCTATTATGAAATGGGGAGAAGGCATATTTCCTGCATGGAGTCCAAGGCATTTTGGAATTTTAACGTTTGTAGAATAAAAACAACACATATTTTTTGTGTTTAGCACGTGTTGGAATATGCCCAAACAAGAATTATTGTAATATAAGTTGCGTTCCAGCGTAACTGAATTGAAATTGGAACGCAGCTTATTATTCAGTAACTGTTAACGGAAGATGATAGTGATATTGCAAGTAACAGGTATGATAAATAAGATGTACCGTTAATATTATTATTCATTCAACAGGATATCACAATATATATATATTAAAAATATTGAAGGGCGTTTATTATGAAAAGTTACCTCCTATTATTTTTTACTTTTTTCTCTTTCCTACTGTGTGGGGAGGATCTCCAGAAAAAATTTCTTCCTCCAGCACCCAAAGATGGGCGTTTTAGAGTATCAGATATAGATTGGCCTGAAAATTTTGGAGATGCTTCTATTTGTTTATGGAAAGATGATAGTATTGCGGCATTCTCATTGACAATTGACGATAATTGTGCACCTGATCATGAATGGTGGATTGAAATGGGAAAAAAATACGAACTCCATTTTACGTGGTTTGTAGTTACTTCAGGAGTTTCCGGGAAAAATTCATTTAATGGAAGCTGGGAAAAATTTGCAAAACTTGTTTCTATGGGGCACGATGTACAATCTCATACACTAACACATTTACATGGAGATAGTTCCAACATAAATATAGAAAATGAATACTCTGAATCTAAAAAGATGATTGAAAAAAATATCCCAGACCATGAAGTTCTTTGTTTAGCCTATCCAGGTGGGAAAAATTCAAACCTCAATAACACAGAAATAGCAATGAAATATTATATTGCTTGTCGTGGAACTACTGGTTCCGTTAATCCGGCAAATAAAATTAATTATAAAAATGTAAATAGTTTAAGTGGCGTTATAAATTTTGGCGATGCTAAATTTGAATCACAGGACCTTAAGTTCTGTTTGGAGAAAGGAAATACAAGAAATAAAGATTTGTACAGAGCATGGTATTGTTGCCATTTTCACCTTACTAAACCTGAGTCGCGGCAAAATATCGAGGAAAAATTAAAGTTACTAAATGGTAAAATGAAAACAGGTGAATTATGGTGTGCCCTCTTCAGCGAAGTAGTAAAATATGGACAGGAACGGGATACCGCTGTCCTGAAGGTATTAGAAAAATCAAAAGATAAAATTGTAATTTCTCTCACAGATGAAATGGACGATAATATATTTAACTATCCCTTAACAGTAAAAATACGAGTTGATTCGTCGTGGAAAAATGCCGAATCTAAACAAAATGAAACAAGTTCTCAATGCAGAATCCTTGACCATAATGGTGCAAAATATATTCTGGCAAATATTATTCCTGATAGAGGGAATGCCGTAATTATACGTCAAAACTAATATCCACCTGAAGAATTTTTTCCAGTAACAATTGCAACGCCGACACTTGTACCAAGCCTTTGAGCTCCAATCTTTATCATATTTAATGCATCTTCTGCATTTCTTATTCCGCCAGCAGCCTTAACTTTACACTTTCCTTTGACGGTTTCTACCATTAATTTCACATCATCAAATGTTGCTCCTCCAGTAGAGAAGCCAGTAGAGGTTTTTACAAAATCAGCATTTGCAACAATTGATACCTGGCATGCTTTGATTATCTCATCTTTTTCCAGAAGACAATTCTCAAAAATCACCTTAAGAATAGCATTATTTGAATGTGCGATTTTCGCAAGTGTGGAAATCTCTTTTTCTACATAGCACCAATTTTTATCTTTTACCGCACCAATATTTATTACCATATCTATTTCTTGTGCGCCATTTTTTAAGCAAAATTCAGTTTCAAAAGCTTTTACTTCTGTTGGCGTAGCTCCTAATGGGAATCCAACTACAGAGCATACTTTTACTTTTGTGCCGGATAATTTTTTTGCACAAAAATTTACCCAATAAGGGTTTACGCATACAGCAGCAAATGAATATCTTATAGCCTCTTCACATAGATTTTCAATTTGTTTTTCTGTTGCTGTGGGCTTTAGTAGGGTATGGTCTATGTATCTTGCAAGTTCATTCATTTTTATCCTCTTCTTTATAATTGTATTATTGTTACGCCTTCACCGCCCGGGATAAGGCTTTCTTCTCCATTTTTTACCGCCTTTACACGTTGGTCATTTTTACAAATTTTTCTTACTAATTGTCGTAGTGTGCCTTCCCCTTTGCCATGATTAATAAGTACTCGTTGGTTTGGATAATTTGATATAATTGCCTTAATTATACGTTCTGCGTTAGACGATGTTAATCCGTGCAAATCTATTATTTTATCGAATTGAGAGTAAGGATTCTTTTTCCTTTTTTTTGTGAGAGTTTCAGGGTTTCTTATGGTTTTTCTGAATCTCTTCATGTTAATTTATGAGACCTTTGACGGCATTTAGCTTACTAAAAATAAATTTCCCCTTTACAATTGTGGCCATTGTCTGACCGCGAACTTTCTTTCCATGAAAGGGGGTATTTCTTGATTTTGAATAAAATTTATTTTTATCAATCCTAACTTCTTTGTTTACATCAATTATCGTAATATCTGCACTCGAGCCTTCCTTTAATGTACCTATATTCAATCCAAGAACTTTTGCTGGTCCAATAGTCCATTTTGATATTAGTTCAGAGAGGGATAGTATTCCGCTATGATATAATTCTTCAAGGCAGATTGACAGTTCGGTTTCAATACCAATTATTCCGAATGGGGCATTGTCCAGTTCCACAAGTTTTTCAGTTTCAGTATGCGGAGCATGATCGCTTGCAATAACAGAGATTGTTCCATCTTTTAATCCTTCAATTATAGCAAGTCTATCCTCTTCAGAACGCAGTGGAGGATTTACCTTATAATTGGAATCAAAACTCTTCATTGATTCGTCGGTCAGAGATATATGGTGAGGTGTTGCTTCAGCACTTATCTTAAGTCCTCTACTTTGGGCTTCTCTTATCATCCTCACAGAACCTTTGCTAGAAACATGTTGAATGTGTATAGGGCATTCAGTGTGTTCAGAAAGAATGATATCTCTGGCTACCATTAATTCTTCAGATGCGGCTGTTTGCCCTTTTATACCGAGAAGTACTGACCAGCGCCCATCGTGCATAATGCCACCAGCAGATAAAATCTCATCTTCGCAATGATCAAGAATCGGGATGCCGAAAGATTTTGAATATTCCATTAAATGCCTCATGATCTCGTGGTTTTGAACGCATGACCCATCATCAGAAAGAGCAATAGTCCCAGCTTTTTTTAGACTTCCAATTCCTGACATTTCTTTTCCTTCACGGTTCTTCGTCATCGCTGCACAAGGCAATACATTTACCACTCCTTCCCTTTCTGAAAGGAGACGTATATACTCTATAGTTCCAGGATTATCTGCGCACGGCGATGTATTTGGCATAGCCACTATTGAGGTAAATCCCCCTGCTGCCGCAGCTTTTGTTCCCGTTTCAATGGTTTCTTTATTACCTTGCCCGGGTTGCCTGAGATGAACATGTATATCAATAAGCCCTGGAGTAAGTATGAGCCCTTTTAAATTAATTTTTTCAGCTTTTTTGATTTTTTCTGGAGCACATATGAAACCATTTTGAACTCCAATGTCCATTATATCATCAATATTTTGAGAAGGATCGATAACTCTTGCATTGCACAAGATATAGTCCATAAAAAAAATCCTCGATTTTCGTTTTTTTGAAAGTAAAAAATACAGCTTTTTTTGTCTTTACGCAAATAGAAAATAAAATTTTCCTCAAAATTTACTTATAAATTAAAAAAAAGTAATTTTTTCTCTTGACTTTTTTATATTAACGTTAATATTAATGTTAATAAAAGGAGTCTTTTTATGGCAAATCTGGCAAATAATAAATTAAAATTATTAAAAGGAACAAATATATCCCATTGGCTTAGTCAGAGTGATGCAAGAGGAGAAGAAAGAAGAAAACGTTTTACCGCTGAGGATGTTAAATATCTTGCAGATTTTGGTTTTGACCATTTAAGATTACCTGTTGATGAAGAGCAGATGTGGGATGACGATTTTAAAAAAAATAATGAAGCGTGGGACTTGCTACATGAAGGAATAGAATGGTGCCGTAATGCAGATTTAAAAGTTGTCGTGGATTTACATGTATTGCGTTGTCATCATTTTAATGGGGAAAATGGTGAGAATACACTTTTCACAGACCCTGCAAAAAAATTGCATTTTACTGAATGCTGGAGACAGTTATCAGGTGAATTATCACGTTATGGTAATGATTTTTTAGCATATGAGTTAATGAATGAAGCCGTTGCCGATGATCCGTCTGATTGGAATAGGGTTTTGCTTGCTCCATATAGAGTTATAAGAGAAAAAGAGCCCCTACGTTACATAGCAATCGGTTCTAATAGATGGTGTCAGGCACAGACATTTCCTCAACTTGAGGTCCCTCTTGGAGATACTCGTATTATCCTTGTAGTGCATTATTATAATCCAATGCTTATAACGCATTATAGAGCAAGTTGGACTGCATCAATAAGAGATTACAGCGGGCCTATTACTTATCCAGGTATTCCGGTTTCAGAAAAATCTCTTTCTGTGCTCGACTCTGAATTAAGACAAAGAGTTAGTGAGCAAAATAAATACTATGACGTCTCAGTAATGGAAAAAGATCTTTTTCCTGCTATAAAAAAAAGTAAGGATTTGAATTTGCCCTTATGGTGTAATGAATTTGGAGTAAATAGAATGGCTCCAGATGAAATACGCGAAGCGTGGTATCGTGATTTTCTGTCTGTTTTAGATAAAAATTCAATTGGGTGGGCTAATTGGGATTTTAGAGGTAGTTTTGGAATAATTGATTATCAGACAGGTAGAGAAACTATTGTAGCAAAAGTTCTTTCTGAAAACATAAGGAACACAAGAAAATGATAATGGATAAAAAGATAACTTTAAAAGATATTGCTGATGAGTGTGGAGTTACTGTCCAAACAGCAAGTCGTATATTAAATAGTGAGTACGTAAAATTATATAATAGCGAAACAGTTCGAAAAGTGAAAGAAACAGCAGGCAGACTTGGTTACCGTCCAAATGCATTTGCACAATTTATTAAAACTGGAAAATTTCATTCAATCAGTTTATTGCTTTCTCCTGAAATATCTTTTAGCAGTTTTTCTATTGATTATTTAATTTTGATGGAACAAAAATTGGCTGAACGAAATTATAACTTACTTCTTAATGTTTTGCCTGGAGAACATGATATTGCAGAAGATAAAATTCCTAGAATTTTTAAAGAAAATCTTGTTGACGGAGCACTTGTGGCAATAACTCATGCAATTCCTGAATGGCTCGAATCTTTAATCATGACAATTAACGTACCAATTGTTTGGATAGGTTCAAAGCATGATAAAGATTGCGTTCACCATGATGATTTTAAAGCAGCATACGATCTTACATTACATTATGCTCAAAAAGGTTTTCGTAAAATATTTTACGTTGATATGGTGATTTCAAAAGATAACAAAGGTCCATTACATTTTAGCGTAAAAGATAGAGAAGAAGGGTATCTGAAAGCGATGAAAAAACTTGGACTTAAAACTTTTGTTATGCGTCCTAAAAAACCTTTAAATGCTATTGATTTTGCAGGGTACGCAAAAACTATATTGTCATCATGTAAGCCGCCATTTGCGTTTTTATGCTATGATTTTGAGAATTCTGGTAGGAATATACTATATACAGCAAATAACCTTGGTCTTAGATTTCATAAAGATTTTGAATTGACGTGTTTCTCTGAT
>ERZ795060.4066-NODE-4066-length-12745-cov-3.656344_pt1 | contig 12745 bp, 11 predicted proteins | sample MGYA00375144_ERZ795060 | MGnify/ENA primary metagenome ERZ795060 (study PRJEB30189, sample SAMN05720157) | activated sludge metagenome | isolation source: anaerobic digester from wastewater treatment plant | place: Japan | collected 2015-05-15 ... | reverse complement strand
GTCTTGCCGACCTTCTCCTCCTGGCCTTTCAGGACCACGGCCGAGCAGTGCCGCCTGGCGACCTCGCTTTGCGCCATCGAATGGATCGCCAGCCGCCGCTCTTCGACGCGGTCCACGAAGCACCGGCGTACTTCATCCAGCCCAGGCGCGCTCACCCGCGCGCGGCGCGGGCAGTCCAGAATGTGCTCCGGCGCGGCAGCCACGCTGAGGACGGGCACGAACGCGTGCCGCGTGTCCGCTCCCATCGCCGCGTGCACCATGTCGCGGGCCGCGGCCAGCGCCCCGTCGATGTGGCGGCCGTTGACCAATTCGCTGTAGAACCGCCGCGTGCAGATGCGAGCCGCCTCGCCGCTGACGTCCGCCTGCATGGCCAGCACCGAGAGCGCCCGCCCGCGGAAGAAGGCCTGCGCGATGGAAAAGAAATCGCTGTGTTTCGGCAGTGCCGTGCGGCAGGCGTTGAGGAACGCCAGGCGCAGCACGCCTCCCATGGTCCTGATGTCGAGTTCGATCTGGGCGCTGGTCCAGTCGTGCTTGTTCTGCGCATCGCAGATTTCCAGCCGCGGCGTCCCGCCGTCGGTCCGTCCGTGCCCGATGAAATGGAAGATGTGCGGCCGGAAGGTCTGCAACTCGATTTTCAAATCGGCCGGAGTGAAACTCTTGCGGCGCCGCGTTTCCAGAATGGCCAAATCGAACAGGTGCTCGGATTCCCGCAGCACCTCGCGGATGGCCTCGAGTTCCTCGTCGGCCTTCAAGCTGGCGGCTTCGGCTTCCCCAGCTCCAACTACCACCAGCACGCGGATGGGCCATACAGCCGCGTCGCTGCGCGGGATGAACTTGCGCTTTTCTGCCCGCAGCACCGGCATGTCGCTGATGAGAAACAGGTCGTGGGTGGACCGCATCAGTTCCCAGGGCAGCGCCGCCAGCGAGTCGTCAACCTGGAGATAAGTGCGCAAGCCCGCGGGCCGGGGAGTGGTGGCCTTGGCTGCGGGCGACTGCGCTTCCCACTCCTCGATTGCTTCCTCCACTTCCTGGATGGCGCGGTCCCACTCAGCCGCTACCGAGCCGGTGTGCAGCGCCGACCACATCTGGCAGCCGATCACGCGGAAGTTGCTGTCCTGATCCTCGGTTTCCAGAAAGAAGCGCTGGATAGCGGCTACGTCGAGTGCGCCGCCCGGCTCGAAGAGCGCCGCGGGCAGCGCCTCCCGGGCCGCAGGCTTCTCCTCGCGCACGCCACCGCGCCACCGGTATAGCTCCACCACGTAGTCGCCGCTGCCGCTCGGACGCGATACCGCCAGCGTGATCGAGTTCATGGGATCAGCAGATGGTTTCGGAATAGTGCTCCAGGCCGTCCTCGCTGATGTAGCGCGCGCGGATCGATCCGTCTTCGAAGTCCAGAACCGCGAAACCGAAACGCGTGAAGCGCTCGAGCCCATCGCGGAAGGTCTCGCGAAACTCGTGGACCACCCCGGGTGGCGTCGGGCCTTTCGGCGCGTAAACCGGGACGCCCCCGTGGCCCACCAGCCGCGCATAGGGCACGGGGTGGTTGCGGTCATAGATCGCGCAGCGATGCTCGTGCGCCCAGAACCACGCCGTAACGCCATTCGGCTGCGAGAGCACCGGTTGCAGCTTGCGCTCCAGTTCCGGAGACCCTCCTTCCCAGGCACTGAACAACTGGTGATGGCTCAGGAGCACGGCCTTTTTCTGCGGCGCGGCGGCGCGCTTCTCCCGCACCCACGCCGCCTGCGGGCCGTACAGGCTCCCCTTTTCGCCGCGGTAATCCTGGGCATCGTAGCCGGTGTCCAGGGCCAGGATCTGCCAGTGGTCGTTCTCCAGCGAGAAGTAGCTGCATCCGCCCTGGCGCGCAAAGCGCGGCTCCTTGAGCAGGTAGTCGAAATAGGCATGCCCGCCTGTGAACATGTCGTGGTTGGCGTTGAGGCAGAAAGAGCCGATGGCGTCCGCTTCGGACTCCTTCACCGGCCAGAAGGGCAGGAAACGGTCGCGGTATTCGCTTTCGAAGCCCGAGTAGTAGACGTCGCCCAGGTGGATGACGTGCCGCTCGGGGTCCTGCGCCGCTTCGAGTTCCCTGCGCATGCGCGCGGCTACTTTTTGGGCGCGCGGCACGCCGCTGCCCCAGTCCCCCACCAGCAGCACGCGGGCTCGGTTGCCGATCCGCACGGTTGGAGGCGGCGCGGTGGGGAAGGGCCGCTGCCCGCGCATGGCGGCCAGGGCCTTGGCTGCCAGGAAGGCCACCGCCCAGCGCGGATCGGTCATTTCAAAGGGCCGCGCGAAACCCTGCGGTCCGGCGGGCTGCCACTCGGCCTTGAGAGAGCGGTCAGTGATGGCGACGTCCTGACCCGCCAGTCCCTGGGCTGCGGTCTCATCCACTGCGCCGGCGTCCCGATAGAACTCTTCAATGGCCGATTGGAGAACGCCGGTCATGGGGTCGCGCGCAATCCACGCTGCGTCGCTGCCGCTCGCCGGCGGCGTCCCCTGGGCGCGCAGGTCCCGGATGGCGTTCAGCGCGTCGCGCAGGTCTGCTGGGCCCAGACCGTGCGATTCGGCCATGGCCGCCGCGGCCGTGTCCCCATCTTCCAGAGCGCGCGCACGGTTTTCGAGCGCACCTTCCACAACCTGGAGACACTTCTCGAAGTCGCTTGCAGAAACGATTTCCCGGATCATCCGCTTCCCCTCTGAAAAGCGATCGGGATTTAGTATAACCCGCTGGCCCGCAAGCGCGATAGAATCCGCACGCCCAAAAGGCGATGCGCCTCAATGAGTTTACAACTCACGCCGGCGCCGAGGCTCGCGTCCGCACACGAAACGCGAGGCACGCAAACTGCCGGCGCGCACAGAAAAACAGTACTCGCCGGAGATGAGAATGGTGTGCCCTCTTAGAACCGAGATGACGGAGAGGGGCGCACGATACGAGAAGGCGTGAGTTTGTGAGGTGCACGGTTGGGGGAGCAGCGGTCACCGCCGGATTCCCGACGATCATCCCCGCTTCTGCGATCGGCGCCGCCGGCGCAACACCGCCAGGCGATCGCATCGCCTTGGGCTGCACCGGAGTGGGCGCGATGAGCTTCAACGACATGGGGGCTCTTCTCCAGCACGACAATGTTCGTGTTGTCGCCGTCTGCGACGTGCAGAGCCGCCCGGACGGGAGCTGTCAGTAGGGCTGTTGAGGCGCGAGGTGGCACGTGCGTCAGACTTATGGCGACATCTGGAATGTTATCCCTCGCACCTGTTGGCGGGTAACCGGATGGATGGTCCAGATTCGGAGTTCGTTCGGGCCGGTCGCGGCCCGTCCGTCCAGGCACGACAAGATTGTGTAGAACCCGACCCACACGGTGAAAACTTCATTTTTCTTCAGGCGCGTGCTCCCGCCGAGGGTGCCCGTGAACCATGCGGACCCGCCTCCATCCAAGAGCCATTGGCCGTTGCGGTTGTGTGCTGCTACTTCCGAGCCGATGATATGGGCAAAATCGTGCACGGTTTCTGGGTCGTGGTGCGTGTCGCCTACATATACGCCGGGGCGGACTTCCTGGGTGTGCCCACCGCGGGGGTATATCAGAATCTTACTGAAGATGAGCCTGTCTTCGGCGGTTCCCCACAGCGAAACTGAATGGGTGAAATAGCAATGCCAGCCCAGCCAAACTTCGCAGGGCGCGGGAGGCAGTTGATAGCCCAACGCGCACCAGTAGACGTAGCATTCAGAATCATCGAACCAATACCAGTGCGTTTTGTCCTTGATTTCTGCATGGTGGAACAGCGAGTCCCACGGCCCGGCGGCGCCAGACGCATCCGGCGTGATCGCGATTGATTTCGTCGAATCGCCGTCGTCCGGTTCCGTCGTGATGGAATACATGGCCTTGTTGGACGAAATCGTCGTGTGAATATAGCAGCTCGGAGGGGGCGGGGCGGGCCCGATGCCGATTGTCGGAGGGGAGACCGTAACGGGCTCGAAAACACGCCCTCCACCAAAGGCGTACGGTGTTTGACCACCGTTATCGAACCAATCGGCGCCGGGAGTCCAATGGGCCCTCCGTTGAGGATTTTGCAGGGCGACCTCGCTGAAACCCTTGGACTCGAGTTGCCGCCGTTCGAGCGCTTCCAACTCATCGCTAACTTTGCCGAATCTCTTAACCGTCTCTCGATAGATCTCCTCGAGCGGCCGATCGGCCGGCAGAAGCTCGAGGCGGCGCGTCCAATCATGCGGCTCGCGAACCAGATGACCAAGCCTTAGTGCTTCGTGTCTTGCAATCTGTAGATTGGCGTAATCCCGATCGCGCTTCGAAGGTTTGACTACTATCGGTTTCTTCACGGCCCCTCCTCCGTCTGCGCACCATCTTATCAGTAACCTTCACCATTGACGGAAAGAGGACAGCCGAGTATCGCGGCTGCAATCCGGTTGCGGCGCGCCGGTCGTCAGAACCGCACCGATAGGAGCACGTCCGCCTGATTACGGCGAAGTGCGCTCATAGGCTGCGGCGCCCAGTGGGTGTAACGGATGGTAGGTGCGAGCTTCAAAGCCCCGGCTTGCATTTGGACCCCTGCCGTGGCGGACAAACCGGACAACGCGATGGCCACCTTACTCGAGGCTGTCCAGGCCCGGAACGAATTCGACCGCGGGCGCCGGCCGTTCAGCGATGCCCGATGGACAGGTTCGGGGTTCACACAGCGTTTCGGATCGAGGAACCTCAGGCTCACTGTCCCGGCCATGCCCAAACCGGATCTCCGAGCTGCCGTGGCTGCGCTAACACCGCGCGACACGACCGGTGTTCTTTCAGTGATTTCAAATGTCCAGAGCGAGCAGCGCCGCGCTTCAGCCCTTGTCGCCTGGGCCGAGGCGGTGATTCAGGGCAAGGGCGAGTAAAGCGCAGCAGAGCTGGTGCGGCTCTTACCGGCCCTCCTCACCCCGCCAGGCGCTCCAGCTTCACGTCGGTTACAAAGAGCGTTCCGCGGTCCACGAAAAAGCCGAAGTGTCCCGGCTGGGCGCTTTGCAGTGGCGCCTCCAGGTTCAGCATGTTTTTCCAGGACGCGAAGATGCGGCCGTTGCGTACTTCCAGCGTGAGGCGGTAGGCCACGTCGTCCGCGATGTTGAACCAGGAGCGCGCAAGGACCTGGCGGGCCTCGGGACGGTTCCGGACCAGAAAAACCTTGCCGTCCGGGGAATACCTGGCGGTCAGCGTCGCTTCAATGCCTCCGGCGCCGTCGGGACCTGCGAGCGCGACTGCTCCCATGTACTCGCCCGGGGATTTCACCGCGGTCAGGGTCAGCCGCGCGTTCTGCACCGCCGAAACGTCGATCAGCGCGAGCGCCCGGCCGCTTTTCGAGCTGAGCCGGAGATGCCCGTCCAGTACGGCCGCCTCGGCATCGCTTCCGATGATCTTGAGCTGTTCCAAGGGGAGCTGCGACGGCCCCCCGAGCGTCAGATACCGGTCCGCCTCCGAACCCATTGGGGAACGTTGCTGCATGCGGGCGGAAATAAAATCCTCAAACGGAAAATGCTGGGATTTCTGAATAATTAGCACCCGGCCGTCCGGGTACAGATACATGACGTGGTAACTGAACGGAGCAATGACGTTCGCCGTGCGGACGAGCACCGGAACCCCGCCCATGGTTTCCGCGGAGTTGATGTGCCTGTGTCCGCAGATCACCGCCTTGACGCACCCGGCTGACGCGATGGCTTCCTCGAACTCCGCCCGGTCGACCCAGTTCGCGGGCGGCACATGGGTGCAGATGATGACCTTCAGGCCGCGCGAGGACGCCTCCTTCAGGCTGGCACGCAGCCAGTCCATTTGAACGCGACCGAGCCCGAAAACATTGCCGCGGCCGTAGCGGCCGTTGGGGTTTGGCAGGAGGCAGTTAACTCCCACGATGCGCCAGCCCTTGAGATCGTGGCGGCGATAGGGCGCTCCGAAGTGCCGGGTCCAGGCTCCCAGTTGCGCCTCGTCCGTGTAGCTCGCTTCCAGCGTTTCATGATTGCCCAGGAGCGGCATGAACGGATGCGTGAGGCGGCCGTAGAACGCCTTCGCGAACGCCAGTTGCCGGTTGTACTCGTCGGGCGGCGGGAAAAACGACCCTCCGGCGCTAATCACATCCCCGCCATGGACGGACAGGTCGGGCCGCTCCTCGTTGAGGACTTCGGCCAGGTCGGGCATCCGGCGGTCGGTGCTGGTCGTGATCTGTGCGCCGCCACCCCAATTCTCCAGGTGTCCGGGCCAGTAGTGGTGGTCGCTGACAAAGACGATTTTGCTTTCCCATCCCTCGGGAACGAAGCGGCCGGTGTAAAGGACAGTCCCGCCGCCCGCCGCCTGTCCGGCGAGCGCAGTGCGGGCCGCGGAAGCCCCGGCGAGGGCAGTGCTCCAAATCTGCAGGAAAGCGCGGCGGCCAAGTCTGGTGCTCTTCATAGGTTGGGTTCTCCTTTTCCCAGCAGGTTCGCCTCACGCAGTGGCAGCTCTTCTGCGGAGTAGAAAAAGTATATTCCTTGCCGCCGGGAGGGCGCCAGCAGAACGGATCGCGAAAGGCCTGCGCGGCCGCGAAGGGAAGGGCCGCCCCGTGAGCTCTGGCGTCCGGAAAGCCCGCCGCGGGCCGGCGTATTGGATACTGTAATTTATGCCTTTTGTGTCGGTGCCGGAGGCGGTCGAGGAGTTTCGCGCCGGGCGCATGCTCGTCATTGTGGACGACGAAGACCGTGAAAACGAAGGGGATTTGGCGGTTGCGGCCGAAAAGATCACGCCAGAAATCGTGAACTTTATGGCCACGCACGGGCGCGGCCTCATCTGCCTGACGCTCACGCCTGAGCGCTGCGACGAGTTGCATCTGCATCCGATCACGCCGCACAACACTTCGCGGTTCGGAACCGCGTTCTGTGAGAGCATCGACGCGGCCGAGGGAGTGACGACGGGAATTTCCGCGGCCGATCGCGCGCGCACGATCCAGGTGGCTATTTCTCCAGACTGCCGGCCGAGCGATCTGGCGCGTCCGGGTCATGTTTTCCCGCTTCGGGCGCGGGAGGGCGGCGTGCTGGTGCGCGCCGGGCAGACGGAGGCTTCGGTGGACCTGGCGCGGATCGCCGGCCTGGCGCCCGCGGGCGTGATCTGCGAAATCATGAACGAGGACGGCACGATGGCGCGCGTGCCGCAGCTTGAGGAATTCTGCCGCCGCCACAACCTGAAAATGATTTCGGTGGCGGAGCTGATTCGCTACAGGTTGCAGCATGAGCGGCATGTCCGGCGCGTCGCCGAGGGCTGCCTGGCTACCGAGTTCGGAGAGTTCCGCACGATCGCATACACCTCCGTGGCGGACCAGGAGCTGCACCTGGCGCTCGTCCGCGGTGAAGTCGCAGACAAGGAGAGCGTGCTGGTGAGGATGCACGCGCGCTGCGTGTACGGGGACGTGTTCGGCGCCACCACCTGCGACTGCCAGAAGACGCTGCGGAAAGCGCTGGCGCGCATTGCCGAGGAAGGCGGCGTGGTGGTGTACCTCCATATGAGCGGCCCGGGCGTGCGGATTTTTCAAAAGGAACCCATCGGCGAAATCGTGCCGCATACGCGCGATTTCCGGCACTACACCGAGCCGGACGGGAAGCGTATACTTCAGTATGAGAGCGGAATCGGGGCGCAGATTCTCTCAGACCTCGGTCTGCGCAAGATCCGCCTGCTGACAAACCATCCGCGCCGCGTCATCGGACTGGAGGCATTCGGGATCACGATTGTCGAGCAGATTGCCGTGCCGGTCTGAAAAAAGCTTTTGATTTGGAGACTTGTTCATGAGCATTCGAATCATCTCAAGCGTGCTGTTGCCGGCCGTGGCGCTCACGCTCCTGGTTCCCGTTGATCTCCTGGCCCAGAATCATGTCGTTTCTTCCGCGGAACTGCGTAGCGAGCTGCGCCGGGCGTCGGCGGCCCGGCAGCGCGACATCGCGACGCTGGAAAAAGTGCTGGCATCTCCGGAGGGAAAGAAGGCCCTGGCTTCCTTTAAGATGGACGCCGGCAAAGTGCAGCAGGCTCTGCACCATCTGAGCGATCAGGAACTGGCGCGGCTGGCGGCGCAGGCCAACCGCGTGCAGGAAGACTTCGCCGCCGGCACCCTGACCCTCACCAACCAGCAGGTAACCTACATCATCATCGGCGCAATCATCATCGCGGTGATCGCGATCGTTGCGCACTAATCGCCCTCTCGCATGCTGTTGGCTGTGGCGATGCTGTATGCCGCTGCGACGAGCGGCTTCTGGCTGGATGTGCCTTACATCCGGCAGGAAAAGAACGGCTGCGGCGCGGCGAGCATCGCCATGGTCATGCAGTACTGGAAGGAGAGAGGCGCTCCCGTGAGCGCCGCGGACGCCGGTCCCGAAGCCATTCACAAGCGGCTGTATTCGCGGCGCGCCAAAGGAATCTACGCATCCGACATGGAGGGGTATTTCCGCGAAAAGGGATTTGAAGTTTTCGCTTTTCGCGGCGAGTGGGCGGACCTTGAGCAGCACATCCGCAAAGGCCGCCCGCTGATCGTGTGTTTGCGTCAGGGCGGCCCGCTGCATTACGTGGTTGTGGCCGGGGTGGATGACGGCTTCGTTCTGGTGAACGATCCCGCGCGCCGGAAGCTGCTGAAGCTGGATCGCGAAGGGTTCGAGCGCGACTGGAAAGACCGCTGGACGCTGCTGGCCGTTCCGCGGCAGGTCCAGTAATGCAGGCGCTGCTGATCCCGGCGCTGCTGCTTTTCCAGGTGGCGCCGGTGGAGGACAATCTCGCGCGCGGCGTGGCCCTGGCGCGCGAAGGCCGCTTTGCGGAGGCCCGCGAGGCGCTCGAAGCCGGTTGGAAGGCCGCGCCGGGCGACAAACGATTTCCCACCGAGATGGCCGGCCTCGCGTTCCGGCAGAAGCAGTTCGGAGCCGCGAAGAAATATTTGCGCGCCGCGCTGCGGCTCGACCCCGAAGATCCCTACGCATCGGAGTTCCTGGGAACGCTGTTTCTACTGGAGGGGAACCAGGAAGCGGCACTGAAATACTGGAACCGCGCGGGACGGCCGCGGGTGCGGGAGATCCGGATGGAACCGGAGCCCGCCGTCGATCCGGTGCTGCTCGACCGGGCGTTTGCGTTCTCGCCGGCGGCGGTTCTGAAGCTGGAAGAGTACCGCCTCACGCGGGCCCGGCTCGAGCTGCTGGGAATTTTTCCGCTCTGGAAAATCGAGCTGCTGCCGGGCGAAGGCGAAGATTTCGAGGCCGTTTTCCGTTCCACCGAGAGGCGGGCCTGGTGGCTCTCACTCGCGCGCGGCGTGGCGTTTCAGACGGTGTATCCCGAGTTTTACAACCTGCGGGGCTCGGGTACGAATTTCGTTTCGCTGGTCAGGTGGGACGCGCAGAAGCGCCGCGTGTTCGCCGCCCTTTCCAGCCCGATTGCGCAAGATCCCGGCCGGCGCCGCACCTTCTTTGCCGACGCGCGGAACGAAAACTGGAACGTACCCGGCCTGGGCGGCTTCAACCTGCAAAAGGTGGAAGGGGGCGCCGGGTTGGACTGGATCGTGAACAGCCGCTGGGGATGGGGGATCAGTTTCGGGGCCGCGACGCGGCGGTACCGGAACAGCACGCTTCCGGGGGGCGCGTCGCTCTGGTCGGAGGCGCGGGTCCGGTACGGCCTGCTCCGGGTTCCCGAGCGGCGGCTCACGGTGGAATCCGGGGCGTCGTGGCGGGTGGGGCGCACGTTCGAGCGGTCGCTGGGGTTGTTTTCGCAAGGGCAGGCGTCGCTCGAGGCGCGATGGTTCCCGCAGGCGCGCGGCGAGGATTTCGCGACCACGGCGCGGGTCCGGGTAGGGGGCACGGTAGGGGAGGTCCCCTTCGATAGCCTCTACATGCTCGGGCTGGAACGCGACAACGACCTCTGGCTGCGGGCGCACATCGGATCCAGGAACGGGCAGAAAGGCAGCGCTCCTATGGGGCGGAGCTTTGTACTTACTAACTGGGAATTGGACAAGCTTGTCTGTTCCGTGGGGATGGTGAGCATCAGCGTGGGGCCTTTCGTGGATAGCGGGCGTGCTTACGCCGCGGCGCCTTTGGGTTCGGGTAAGTGGTTATGGGACGCCGGGACGCAGGCAAAGGTGCGGGTGGCGGGAGGATTCGCGGTTGTGTTCTCATACGGCAAGGACCTGCGCACGGGCGGCGGCGCGTTCTATGTGACACTGGCGCCGTAGCCGCTTGGGAAGGCTAGGGTTAAACTGGACTTGAAAGGCCCGTTGAATTTGCATCCTCACAATCACGGCACGGACATGGGGAAGGTACTGGCCTGGTCGCTGGGCCTGACCCTGGTGTTCGTGATCGTGGAAGGGCTAGCGGGTTTGCAGGCGCGAAGCCTGGCGCTGCTTTCCGACGCCGGTCACAACCTCACGGACGCGCTTGCGCTCGGGCTGGCGTGGCTCGGCGTCTACGTCGCGCGCCGCCCCCCCGACGAAAGGAAGACCTACGGATATCACCGCGCGGGCGTGCTGGCCGCCTTCGTGAACGCGCTGTCGCTGCTAATCCTCGCCGGCTACATTCTTTACGAAAGCTACCACCGCTGGCGGCAGCCCGAGGAAGTTCACGAGTTTACGATGCTCGTGGTCGCGGCGCTCGGGTTGGCGGTGAATGCGTGGATCATGCTGGGTCTGCGCAAGGAGCGCCGCCGCGATCTCAACGTGCGCAGCGCCTGGGCGCACATGCTGGGCGATGCACTGGGATCCATCGGCATCATTATCGGGGCGGTGGTGATCCGCTACACGGGATGGAACCGCACGGACCCGCTGCTCTCCGCTCTGATCGGGCTGCTGATCGTCTGGACGGCGTGGGACATCATCAAGGAGTCCCTGAACATACTCCTGGAGGGACTGCCGCGCGGGCTGGATCTCAACGAGGTGACCGGCGCGATGCTGGCGATCAAGGGAGTGCTCGAAGTCCACGATCTGCACATCTGGAGCCTGGGATCGAGCACGCACGCGCTGAGCTGCCACGTGCTGATCGAAGACGTTCCGCCGTCGGAGAGCGAATCGATTCTGCGGCGAATCAACCACGTGCTCGCCGAGCGGTTCCAGATTCACCACACGACCGTGCAGTTCGAGCACGTGAGCTGTCCGGGTTGCCCCATCGAAAACCACTGGGAGCGTCCGGCTTAAGCGGGGCTCAGGCAGACCAGCGCCGCCCAGTCTTCCTTTTCGAGAGTCTCGGAGCAGCCGCCGAAAGCTCTGCGAACGCGTTCGGCATCCCGCACGGAAAAGCCGGAGAGGATCGCCCGGCCCTGCGGCTTGCGGATGCGGCAGATCTCCGGCGCGAGCGCCATTAGGGTTTCGGCATTGATGTTGGCGACGATCACATCCGCCGCGGCATCGCGCACCGACCGCACCGAACCGGTGAAAAGCCCGACGGGCACGCCGCCGGAGCGGAAGCGCGCGCTCGCCGAGGCGACGGCGGCGGGATCGATGTCGCAGGCGTAGATGGGCGACGCGCCGAGCAGGGATGCGGCCAGGCAGAGAATGCCCGTGCCTGTTCCGACGTCGAGCACCGAGTCGCCGGGGCGGACGCAGCGCTCCATTGCTTCCAGGCAAAGCTGGGTGGACGTGTGCCATCCCGTGCCGAAGGCCTGGCCGGGATCCATGTCGATGCGAAAGCGGCCGGGCGGCGCCGGTTCATCGCTCCACGCGGGCGCGAGATAAAAACGGCTCCCGACCAGCACGGGAGTCCACAGAGATTGCGCGACGGCGATCCAGTCGCGATTCTCGGCGGCCTCCCACCGCGGGTTATAAGCGGCGAACTCCGAGGCGTCGAACCGGTGCTCGAAGTATGCGGCAAGCGTGCAACCACCGCCCGGGACGTTTTGTTCGGTGACGCCCGCCGTGCCGCGCTCCCAAAGTTCGGCAATGAGCAGATCTTTCTCCGCGGCGTTTGTTTCCAGGTGTAGGATGAACATGAGCTTCTAGCTTGCCCGTTGCTGGTAACTCCGGTTGGCCAGCTTGTAGAGCTCCGTCCGGGTCCGCTCGCGTTCCTTATCCATTTGCTCCGGCGTTGCTCCGACGCGCTGGAGAATGGCGTCCACCATGGCGATCGCGACTTCGGCTTCACCGGAGAAGGCCAGGTCCGCCCCCGCCTCGCGCAGCGCGCTCGTCTGGGACAGGAACTGCGACCTTGCCAGAACCTGAATGCGCGGGTTGATCTCGCGCGCGACCCTGATGATCTCATAGGATTCGCTCGCGCCCGGCGCCGAGAGGATGAGCGTGTCGGCCGCTGCAACGCCGGCTTGTCTGAGGACGTCGGGCTGTGCCGCATTCCCGTAAACCGCGCGGATGCCGCGCCGCTGCAACCGGCGGATCGTGTCGATATTGAGCTCAATGACGGTGGGGATAAAGTCGTGCTCGGAAAGGAGCCGCACCACCGTCTCCCCCACGGGGCCGTAGCCGATGATGATCGCCCGCGGCTGGCCCTCATCCGGCTGGTGATGGTGATCCCCGTGTGCGGCCATAATGGCTTTTCCGGCTCGCGGCTCGAGCAGCTTTCGGACGCCGGACTTGGCGAGCCGCCGCTCGAGTGCGGGCAGCGCCCGATACAGCACGGGGTTGAGCGTGATGGAAACGATGGCGGCGGCGACGACCGAGTCAGTGGCGCCGCTCGGAAGCACGCCCAGTTGATCGCCCAGAACCGTGAGCATAAACGAGAATTCGCCGACTTGGGCAAGCGCGGTCGCCACGCGAAGCGCGATTCGCAAACCATAGCCAAGCGGGACAACGA
>ERZ795060.4060-NODE-4060-length-12762-cov-4.358700_pt1 | contig 12762 bp, 8 predicted proteins | sample MGYA00375144_ERZ795060 | MGnify/ENA primary metagenome ERZ795060 (study PRJEB30189, sample SAMN05720157) | activated sludge metagenome | isolation source: anaerobic digester from wastewater treatment plant | place: Japan | collected 2015-05-15 ... | reverse complement strand
TTCAAGCACGATTGATATTGGTTCAGACTCCGGCGGGGATGTGATCTCAAATCTTGAAGGCGGTGATACGATCAGTCCATCTGATCTCTCCACCTACAGTTCATCTGAAGATGCGCCCTACATGTATGGTCAGGAGGAAGACTCGGGCGGGGAAGAACAGTTTGAACTGAGTCAGATGAAAGGAGGTAGCGATGATGATCTTATCGCGTCACTGAAGGCTGATATCGAAGACCTGAAGAAAAAGGATGATGATGTACTGCTTCGGGATTTGAAGGATGTGCATGTGACAGCCGAGGAACTTGCTGAAGAGCTTCAGGAGATTATGTCCATCATCAACCGAAGAATAAAAAGAAGATAAATACCACGAAAAGAGATCAGAAAGGGGAGTATGGCAGAGGTTCCGGCAAAACTGGAAAAAGGCGGGTCATGGGTGACCTCACGAATTGATATCGGAAATGACGGTATCGCTCTGAAAGATCCATGGAATGTCACAGTAAGTTACCGGAGTATCGTTGATCTTCAGAAACGCGGGCAGATGATAACGCTCATTGTCACGATGCCTGATAAGACCGAGCGCCCGTATAAGATAGCATCGGTTGAGAAAGTCCTCTCAATTCTTACCAAGAAGATCATCATGGCCTGTAATGCGTACAGGATCATGGCCCATTTCATGTCTCCGGCCATCCGGGGCGGCGTTCTGGTGACAGATGCAAAATGGGAAAAGGGGGCTATTGCAGTATTGAAGACCGGGATATGGTTTGTAAGTCAGGAGAAGCAGATCAGCGTCCCACTGAAGGAAGTGGCAAGTCTTGAACTAACCAAACGGGAACTGCAGAAAAAGAAGCTTGATGTGATCAAGATTGATCATCTGGAAGGCGGTGAGGTTGTCACCAGTTTCATTCTCTGTCCACTCTCAACCTTACAGGTTCTCTACAACTTCCTTCGGGATGCAACCAAAGATATGGACATGAAAGGATCTGAACTGGATCAGCTCGATGCCCAGACCGCTCAGGTTGCCATGCTGATTTATAGCGGAATGGATACGAAATCCATAGAAAACATGTTAAATCTCTCACCCGAAGAATTAAATGCAATATACGAAACTCTTTTAAAGTTAAAACTTGTGGATGTTGTAATGGTCAGAAAAGAGGTACAGCTGACTCCAAAGGGTGTCAGGTATATCACCGATGCTCTCAAGCCCCCCTCATAAGACCAGATATTCCACAATCCTTTTACCAGTAAAAATCGTTTAATTCATAGGAGGAACCGTTCACCCATGGGACGAATCCTGATTGTCGATGATACATTGTTTATGCGGACTTTGCTCAAGAACATTCTCAGCTCCGGGGGACACGAAATTGTCGGCGAAGCTGAAGATGGGGATGTTGGCGTTACCAAATACAAAGAACTGAAACCTGACCTTGTGACGATGGATGTCGTCATGCCAAAGATGAATGGGATTGAGGCACTCAAAGCCATAAAGGCACTTGATGCAAATGCAAAAGTGATCATGTGCACTGCAGTCGGTCAGGAACAAATGGTAAAACTGGCAATCAAGAGTGGAGCAAGGGGATATATTGTAAAGCCGTTCCAGGCTCCAAAGGTTCTGGAAGAAATAGGAAATGTCCTTGGTGCTTAACATATGATCAGGGTTCTCGTCATCGACGATTCACTCTTCATCAGAACTGTTGTACAGGACATGCTGTCTGATGATCCGGATATTCAGATCGTCGGTGTTGCCTCTGACGGCCTTGAAGCGCTCGATAAAATCAGGGAACTAAAGCCTGATCTCATTACGCTGGACATTGAGATGCCCAGGCTTGACGGGTTGTCGATGCTTGAGCGGAAAAAAGAGATCGAACGTTTTCCCAAAACGCTTGTTCTCAGTTCTCTCACGTCAGAAGGGGCAGAAATGACAAAGCGGGCTATTGCTCTTGGTGCCGATGATTTCATGCTCAAGCCACGGGGAATAAAGAATATCCGCGAGATTGGCGGCGAGCTGAAACATAAGATAAAAAATATCTGCACAATTGCATATGTCACTGAAAAACCTGCATTAAAGGATAGTAATGCAAGGAATGTTGTCCTGATAGGATCTTCCGCCGGTGGACCCCCGATGCTTGATACCATCGTATCCAAACTTCCTTCTGACCTGAATGCAGCAGTCATTATCACCCAGCATATGCCAAAAGGTGGATTTACAGCAGCTCTGGCAGCGCGTCTGAACCGAATCTCGCCACTTCAGATACGTGAGACTGAGAACGGGGATATTTTGAAGAACGGCACAGTTCTCGTTTCCAAAGCCGGTTTTCATACCGTAATCTCATCCGTTCTTGACAAAGGAGGCAGCCAGAGTGGGAAGATCATCCTGACCGACTCTCCGCCGGTTCATAATGTAAAACCAGCAGTAGACAAGACATTCATCTCTGCAGCTCAGGTGTTTGGCAACCATTGCGTCACTGCTATTCTGTCGGGAATGGGCAACGATGGTGGTGAAGGGACCGAGGCAGTAAAGAAAGCCGGAGGTGTCACTATTGTATGCAGGGAAGAAGATTGTCTGGTATATGGGATGGCGCGTTCAGCATTGTCCCGGAACTGTGTCGATCATGTGCTTGCATTGCAGGCCATTCCTGAAAAGATAATTGAAACGATCAGGACTATGAACGGGTGAATTATGTCTGATCTTGATGCATACCGGAGTCTATATGTTGCCGAATCACGTGAAAACCTTGAGGGTATCGTCAGCAATCTTCTGATCCTGGAAAAAGGTACTGATTCTCATGCGATAGACGAGATCTTCCGGTCTGCGCATTCCCTGAAGGGTATGTCTGCATCCATGGGTTTTTTGCACATGGAAGAGATCTGTCATGCCCTTGAGGATGTCTTCTCACAGATTCGGAGCGGGAAGCTTGAGGTCACTCAGTCACTGGTCGATGATCTGTTGGGTGGCGCAGACGATATCGAGCTTATGATCGATGATATTGAGGCTGGCGGCGACGGTACCCTGGAACACAAGGATCAGCGGGTCAAATCCTTGAAACGCTGGCTGGCAGCAGGGGAAGATGCACCAGTGGTTGCAAAACCACTTGCCCCTGCTCCGGTTGCACCTGAGTCTGCCTCATCAGAACCGCCAGGCGATATGTATGAAGGCCCGGCATACGATCAGGATTTCGGGTCAGGATATCAGACGTATTCACTCATCTTTTCTCTTGCTGATAATGTTGATAACAAGAACCTTCGTGGGATGCTCATCCTTCAAAACCTCGAATCTATTGGAGAAATCATAACCTGCTCTCCGGACCGTGCCGTGATTGAGGATGATGAGAATTTTTCCGGTGATGTGACTCTCGAGTTTCGGACAAATGCCGGAATTGGTGCAATAGAAACCATCCTTGGTGTTTCGGATATCAAATCAAGGATTATTACCGAACGGATAATCCCTGCCGGAACACTTTCTCTTCAGCCAAAAACCCCTGAACCTGCATCCCCTCAGCCTTCGGTCTCCAAAGAAGCAGGTCTCCGGTATGAAATCCATGTAGAAATCTCTCCTTCTGTTGACTCCCGAAATCTCCGTTCAATGCTCCTTCTACAAAACCTTGAGGGTCTCGGTACAATTATTCAGATCTCTCCAAAGCGGGAGATCATTGAGGATAGTGAGACATTTAACGGTGTCATGGATATTCTCCTCTTGACATCAGAGCCAGTGGAGAAGATCTATGCCCTCCTGAAGGGTTCAGATATCAAATCACATACGGTCAGGATGGAAGAGCCAAAAGGAGCATCACTGTCAGGAACCGATCAGGAAACCCCTGAAGGTGTCCCGTTTGCAGGTCTTCGTACACCGTCCGTTGATAAAGCAGAGAAGAAACGTGAAGTCAAGAACATCAGAGTAGATATCGATCGTCTTGACCACATGATGAATCTGGTTGAGGATTTGGTCATAAACCGTGGAAGACTTGAGCAGATTGCCCAGCAGTATAAAATTAAGGAACTGGATGAGACGCTCAACATGGTAGGCAGGTCTGTATCTGATCTTCAGGTCATGATGATGGATATACGGATGATACCATTGAATCACATTTTTAACCGGTTTCCCCGTACTGTCCGTGATATTGCCGCCAAGGAAGGAAAGGAGGTTGACTTTGTGGTTGAGGGTGGTGATACGGAGCTTGACCGGTCAGTTATGGACGGTCTGAACGATCCGCTTCTCCATCTTATCAGGAACGCTCTTGACCATGGGATTGAGCCCCCTGATGTCAGAATAGCAAATGGCAAAAACCCCAAGGGCAGGCTGAAACTCTCTGCTTCCAGAGACAAGGATAATGTGGTGATTGTCATTGAAGATGACGGCGGCGGTGTGAATGTTGAGAAGATCAAGAAGAAAGCACTTGAGCGCGGTCTGATAACCGAAGAAATCGCGGCATCCATGAGTGACCAGGATGCATATGATCTCCTCTTCCAGCCCGGTTTCTCAACGGCAGACAAGATTACCGATATTAGTGGTCGTGGTGTGGGGCTTGATGTTGTCAGAACCACTATCGCTTCATTGCAGGGAACAATAAAACTGGAGTCCGTGCCTGGTCAGGGCAGCAGATTTGAACTGGTTCTGCCGCCGACCATGGCGATTGTAATGGTGATGATGATCCGGATCAATGGCAAACGGTGTGCCATACCCATCACCAATGTTGCCGAGGTTGCAAGTCTTGCAGCATTCCCCATACAGAATATCGGAAACGGGGAAGGACTTCTGATGCGGGATGAGATCATCGTTCTGTATCGGCTCGATGATATGTTTGGCCGGTCAAAATCCGAAGAAGTCATCGTCGTTCTCCAGAATGGAAGCCGAAAAGGGGCTATTATCGCAGATCTGATAGAAGGACAGCAGGAAGTGGTCATAAAACCGCTCTCAAAATTTGTCGGAGCATGTGAAGGAGTCAGCGGGGTTACCATTCCCGGAGATGGTGAAGTGGTTCCGGTCCTTGATGTAAAGGCAATACTACGTGAGGGAGGACAGAAATCAACTCGAAAAACCGGCGGGAGAAGGGTGAAAAAGATGATAAAAAATGTGGTAACTGACGGAGATCTGGTTATCAGCGAACAACAGGCAGATGAACTTCGGGAACTGGGAAATATCGGTGCTGCCCATGCAGCAACAACGCTATCTACTATATTGAGCACCATGATTCAGATCAGGGTTCCCGAAATTATCCTGGTCAATCTTGCAAATCTGCGAAATTATCTGGATGATGTAATGGCGGCACTGGCGGTATTTCAAATCCAGGGTCAGATAAAAGGGGAAGGATACCTTATTCTCCATATTCCAGAGGATTCTATCATCAGGCTTACCAATATCATGATTGGGACGACCGAACTGAACCGGGAGATTGATGATATGGATCGAAGTGCCATCAACGAGATCGGGAACATCATGACCTCATCGTTCCTTGATGCATGCGCAACCCTTCTTGGTATCATCATGATCCCGTCTCCACCATCGATGGTCATTGATATGCCCCATGCTGCCCTTGAGTCCATTATTGCAGCCCAGGAGATTGAAGAGAATGTTGATGAGGTGGTGCTGTTTCGAACTGAACTGACCTGTGCAACGCATGAGATAAAGGCGAATATCATCCTGCTTCCAAGCCGATCCCTGCTTGCTGAAATATTTGCCCGAATGGAGAACGTCATAGCTACATCAGGCTGAATTGAATGAGCGAGACGGCTACCGGCAATGACCCGCGTGAGGTCATCATTATCGGGATTGGTGAATGGAGTACCGGAGATTCTGTCATGACATCAATTGGTCTTGGCTCCTGCATTGGCCTGGTTATCCATGATGAGACCAAAAAGATCGGGGGTCTGGCCCATGTCATGCTCCCAAAATCCACCGGAAAACCCAATGAGCGGGCTGGAAAGTATGCTGATACTGCGGTTGAAGTATTGGTTAAGGAACTGGTGCAGAAAGGGAGCAAGGTTGGCAACCTAAAAGCCAAGCTTGCCGGGGGTGCCTCGATGTTTCAGAACTTTTCCGGAAACCTCAATATTGGTAAAAGGAATGCGGAGGCCCTCAAGGCAATCCTGAAAGAGTTTTCCATCCCAATTGTCCGTGAGGATCTTGGTGGAACGATTGGACGGACAGTAACATATTATCCAAAAGAGAACGGCCGGTTAGTGATTCGGCAGGCTGATGGCACAACACGGGAAATTTAAATATTCATGCTCCTGCCGCAGAATCTTCTATTATTTTTTCCAGCATTTTCACAATATCAAGCAGAACCGGCGGGTTTGGAAGCATAAAAATATTCAGGCTCAGTTCGTGTTCGTCACAGATTAATTCGGTCTTGAAAAAGACGACATTATCATAGAGGATATTACTCTCCTTTATCACCAGATCGAAGACATTTTTTGGAAGATCAAATATGGTTCTGGGTGGTGATGGGAGCATGATGATCCCAAGCAGTTCTGCAGTTCCATCAAGAAACGCGGACACCATGATATTACCGATCTCATTGATAGCGCTCTCGTCCATTTCATTTAACGGTCGGTCTGGTTCGGTGGGCAGACCAAGCATGATGCTCGTCATCTGGATGACCGATTCCTGAGGAACATGGAGGATCACATAGCCGGCTTTTGCCATCTGGCCTTCCATCGTAAAGACGACCATAGCAGACATGTTCTGCTCTATCTGCTGGTTAATCTCATGCAGGTCAACGATGCTGATTTCAGGAACATTCAGCATGATAGGTGTATTCAGCATCGTCGACAGGGTCGTTGCCGCATGTGATGCACCAATATTTCCAAGTTCCCTGAGTGCATCTTTTTGATTATCGTTCAGTTCTACCCGGAAATCATTAATTGATTTATCTTTCATGGTTATTGTCAGAGGTGCTGTACCGGTCTGGGGAATTATTTCCTCTGCCTGGTTTTGTTTGTTTTCAACAGGTCCATCATCCGGAATCTCATCTTTATACTGCATCAGGATGCTCATTACCGGATCATCAACAGACATCTGGGGAGTGGGCGCTGGTGTTTGTGGTTTCTCTTCGGCCCTCTTACTTTCCTGTGATGGAGTCTCATCCTGTTCAGAGGAGTACTGGGCAAGGATGGACATGACAATATCTGCTTCAGACTGCGGTTTTTGCGGTTCATTTTCCTTCTGAGCAGACACTTCCTTTGTTGAAACCGACTCCTCTTCATACAGGTCCTCATCATGGAGTGAAGAGACCTGTTTGTGTGCTTTGGACTCGGGCTCTCCGTGGACTTTTTCTTTCGCTATCTGTTTTGGCTGTGCCTCAGCGTTTTGACATCGCTCAAGGTGTTCTTTTGCTACCGGATCAGCGGGATAAATCGCAAGGGCTTCTTCAAATGCCTGGCAGGCAAGTGAATACTCTCCAAGTTCCTCGTAGCATAGTCCGATTTTTAAAAAAGGTTCAATAAAGTCAGGATGAATCGTGCTCGCAGATTCAAAATACTGGATTGCAGCATAGTAATTTTTCTGGTCCATCAGAAGATTGCCCCATTGCATGTACTTGATGTAGATCTCCTCTTCAGGTCTGGACCGGTATTTTGGACGGTATTGGTCCGTTTTTTGTCCAGGCCGCATGAGAAGGGTCAGATTCTTGCGGGCAACCGGGTTTTCAGGGTCGATATCGAGTGCTGTAGTAAAGCATTTTCTTGCATGGGAGAATCTTCCCATCCGGACGTAGGTATACCCGAGATTAATTATCGCCGCAACGTTGTCTGGATCCTGAGTAAAAGCTTTTCTGAATAAAAATGATGCCTGATCATAGTCTTTTCTCTCAAGGGCAGATTCACCCATGCGGAGCAGATTTTTGACCTCGCGACGTAATGCGGCATCCATAATAATCAATGAATATATACCCCGTAAAAATTACCGGGCATTTTGGCTGATAGTAGAATTTTCTGTGTATAGATTATATACATTGCTCAAAGGCACTTTCTGATAGTATTTACATGACAAATACTGCTGCGGCAAGGACGGTAGTCCATTTCCCATCAGGATCACCTTTTTCTGACGTGCAGATATGAGATGTCTTGATGATCTTTCCACTTGCCTTGTATATCTGTTCGCGTTCCTGCCATGCGGTATCAGGATCAAATTCAATACCCAGAGTCGTCGCAAGCATGGTCGCTGCAAGATCCTCTGCATATTCTCCAGCCTGGATCTGGGTTTCACCATACGAATGATGTTCTGAAAGATAACCGTAATGGTTCTTCTCTTCAGGGACTGCAAGCCCGATAGCTGCACTTATGAGACGGTTTGGCTCATTTGTGTCGTTTCTTGCCATGACTGTGTAGACGATCTCACCAGGTTTAAGCATGCTGAGTCCTTCTTCACGGGATATCTCAATACAGTTGGGAGGATATATGCTCGAGACATTGACAATGTTAAACATCTCAATCCCTGCTGATCGGAGTGCGGCCTCAAAGGATGCAAGCCGATCTTTATGCACTCCAACCCCTCCGGTAAAGAAGACTCTCCGCGGAACCATCATCAGATATTCATAAGCTCTCTTTGGGCATAAAAAAATCCGTCAGCATATGGTAAAAAAACCAGTGAATATTCTACTGCCTTAAAAATATCAGATGACTGCCAGGCAGGAATTGATATGGTCAGATGCTCTGTTCCGATCGCACACTTATAATCTCATCAGGCTAACACATATGGGATATTCACCATGAAGGCAGTGCTCGGACTCGAGAATGGACGATATTTCATCGGAGAGGGCTTTGGAGTTGAGGGTGAAACACGAGGGGAACTTGTGTTTACAACCCAGATGACCGGATACATGGAAGCTCTCACTGATCCGAGTTATCATGGCCAGATACTTCTTTTTACCTATCCGTTAATTGGAAATTATGGTGTTGATGCAGAAAACTTTCAAAGCAAGCAGGTGTGGGCAGGGGGGTGTGTTATCCATGAACTCTGCCGCAAACCCGCGCAATCACCTCCTCTCCACTCTTTTTTTGAAGAACAAGGTCTTTTTGGAATATCCGGAATTGATACCCGCCATCTGACCATCAGTATCCGTGAGCAGGGGACGGTTCGGGCAGCACTGCTGACAGGGAGTGATGACTGGCAGGCTGCGGTTGAGATGGCACAAAAAACGCCGGATATCAGCACCCAGTCCCTCATTCCGGATGTCAGTTGCAAAAAACCCTGGCATCATCCAGGAAACGGGCCACGGGTTGCGGTTCTGGATCTTGGTATAAAGAACAATATGCTGAAATCACTTGCACAGCGGGGCGGTGATCTGTATGTTTTTCCTCATGATGCACGACCGGACGAGATTTTGGCCTGTCGCCCCGATGGACTGTTTATTAGTAATGGCCCCGGGGATCCAAAGCAGGCACAAAAAACCATAGCAACCGTTCGTGAACTGATTGGCGAACTGCCACTATTTGGTATCTGCATGGGGAATCAGATATGTGGTCTTGCTCTTGGTGCAGACTGCATGAAGATGAAGTTTGGTCACCGGGGAGCAAACCAGCCGGTCAGGCATTGTGATGGAGCAATCTCAATTACGTCACAAAATCATGGGTTTGTCGTTGATGGGGAGAGTCTTCCGGAGGGGTGCAAAATTACCTTTGTCAACTGCAATGACGGCTCACTTGAAGGGTTTGAGGATCCGTCGTTGGATATCTCCTGTGTTCAGTTTCATCCTGAAGCGCATGCCGGGCCGCATGATACAGAAGAATTTTATTTTGATACCATGTTCCGGAGGATGGTCTGATGCCACGTGATCCATCCATTAAAAAGGTCCTTCTTATCGGTTCAGGACCGATCCAGATAGGACAGGCGGCGGAATTTGACTTTTCCGGTTCACAGGCATGTCGTGCCCTTCGTGAGGAGGGGGTCTCGGTTGTGCTGGTAAATTCCAATCCGGCTACCATCCAGACGGATCCTGATATGGCCGATGTGACCTATGTTGAACCGCTACAAGCAGACATTATCGCTAAAATTATCAAAAAAGAGAAACCTGATGGCATTCTCTCCGGAATGGGTGGCCAAACCGGTCTGAATCTTACGGCAGAGCTTGCGGAGATGGGCGCTCTTGAGGGTGTGAAGATCCTTGGAACCCCCCTTCAGGCCATTTATGAAGGAGAAGATCGGGAAAAATTCCGTGACCTTATGAACCGGATTGGTGAACCGGTTCCCCGCTCTGTTATTGTCAGCTCCATAGATCAGCTCGATCATGCAGCGTCTGTTGTCGGGTTTCCGGCCATCATCCGGCCCGCCTATACCCTTGGGGGTGCAGGAGGGGGAATAGCATATAATCCAGATGATCTTCGGCGTATTGTGGAACTGGGGCTTGGAAAATCCCGTATTCATCAGGTGCTCATTGAAGAGAGTGTTGCCGGATGGAAGGAGATCGAGTTTGAGGTCATGCGGGATGCCAACGATACCTGCATCACCATCTGCGGGATGGAAAATGTTGACCCGATGGGCATCCATACCGGTGAGAGTGTCGTCGTGGCACCAATTCTTACCCTGCGTGATGACGAATACCATCTCCTGAGAAATGCAGCCCTTAAGATTATTCGTGCACTTGATGTCCAGGGAGGGTGCAACATCCAGTTTGCATTCAGGGGAGATACCGAGTACCGGGTTATCGAGGTCAATCCCCGGGTTTCCCGGTCATCTGCCCTGGCATCAAAGGCAACCGGATACCCAATCGCACGGGTGGCTGCAAAGATTGCAATCGGACTTCGTCTTGATGAGATATTGAATACCGTGACTGGGAAAACACCAGCATCCTTTGAACCCTCGATTGACTATGTTGTGGTGAAGGTCCCCCGGTGGCCCTTTGACAAGTTCAAGACCGCAGACCGGACCCTGACGACGGCGATGAAGAGTACTGGTGAGGTGATGGCGATCGGCCGGTGCGTCGAAGAGGCATTTTTAAAAGCCCTTCGCTCACTTGATACCGATGTCGAGCACCATAGTGTGCTTTCAGAACTACGGATGATTCTGTCACGGCCGACAGATGAACGGTTTGGTGCCCTGTTTGATGCCATGCGTCAGGGTATGACCCTGGAAGAGATCGCGGAGATCACCAGGATAACCCCGTTCTGGCTTGAAAAGATTCAGAATATTGTTGAGATGGAGCGTGCTCTTGCGAATAATCCTGATGATGCAACCATTCAGAAAGCGAAGCAGTTAGGATTTTCAGATTCAGAAATTGCACATCACACCGGAAAAGAGATATCTTTCATCGAATCAAAGACAGGTCTTCCGGTATACAAGATGGTTGATACCTGTGCTGCAGAATTTCCTGCCCAGACACCGTATTTTTACTCGACATATGGTGATAAGGTCTGCGAAATCACCCATTCAGATCGAAAGAAAGTCATGATCCTGGGTTCAGGGCCGATCCGTATCGGACAGGGAATTGAGTTTGACTACTGCACCGTACATGCCGTCAGTGCACTCAGAGAAGACGGGTATGAGGTTCATGTGGTGAACAACAACCCGGAAACGGTCTCAACGGATTTTGATACCTCTGACCGGCTCTTCTTTGAACCGATGACCCTTGAGGATGTATCGCATATTCTTCAAAAAGATGATTATTATGGGGTTATGGTTCAGTTCGGAGGACAGAACGCAGTAAATCTTGCGGTCCCGCTTAAGAATGAGATCGAACGGTTACGCCTCAAGACCCGGATTCTCGGAACCACTCCTGATGCAATGGATATGGCAGAGGATCGTGATCGGTTTAGTGTATTACTGGATTCTCTCAACATTCCAACGCCGCCGAATGGATCAGCATACAGTGAGCAGGAGGCATATGCAACAGCAGAACGGATTGGATATCCGGTCCTCGTTCGCCCCTCCTATGTTCTGGGAGGGAGAGCGATGGAGATTGTCCATGATGATACGGAACTTGCAACGTACATGCGTGAAGCGGTCCGTGTCTCAAAGAGTCATCCGGTTCTCATTGACCGGTTCCTGCAGAATGCGATCGAGCTTGATGTGGATGCAGTCTGTGATGGCTCTGATGTTATCATCGGTGGTATTATGGAGCACATTGAGACTGCCGGTGTTCACTCTGGTGATTCTGCATGTGTGATTCCGCCACAATCACTCTCTTTGCAAATTCTGGCTGATGTGCGTGATTATACCAGAAAGATTGCCCTTGGTCTTGGGGTAGTCGGCCTCGTGAATATTCAGTTTGCAGTGCAGGGAACGACAGTCTATGTGCTCGAGGCAAATCCCCGTGCCAGTCGTACCGTTCCTTTTGTGGCAAAAGCCGTTGGTATTCCTCTTGCAAAAATTGCTGCGCGTGTTATGATGGGCGCCAGACTTGCAGATATGCCCTACAAGGAAGCCGAGATCCCGCATGTTGCCGTCAAGGAGGTCTTGTTGCCTTTCAATAAGCTTCCCGGTGTTGATACCGTACTTGGACCGGAGATGAAATCCACCGGCGAAGTTATGGGAATTGATTACGATTTTGGCCGGGCATATTATAAGGCAAGTATTGCAGCTCATAACCGGCTCCCAAAATCAGGAAATGTCTTTATATCTGTTACTGATGACCTGAAGGATCAGATTCTCCCTGTTGCAAAGATATTTGTTGAGAACGGGCTTTCAATTTACGCAACTGCCGGGACGGTGGATTATTTCGCTGAACATGGCATTACCGCAAACCTTGTCAGAAAAATTGCAGAAGGCTCTCCCAATGTCCTTGATATGCTGAGAGCAGGCGAGATAAGTCTTATTATCAATAACTTTGCTGACAA
>ERZ795060.4059-NODE-4059-length-12770-cov-4.862996_pt1 | contig 12770 bp, 14 predicted proteins | sample MGYA00375144_ERZ795060 | MGnify/ENA primary metagenome ERZ795060 (study PRJEB30189, sample SAMN05720157) | activated sludge metagenome | isolation source: anaerobic digester from wastewater treatment plant | place: Japan | collected 2015-05-15 ... | reverse complement strand
CGAAGGGCTTCATCCATTTGCTACAGAAAAACTCCGCGCATTATATGATTATACCATATTCGTGGATCCGGACAGGGATGTAAAATTTGACTGGAAGGTAAAGCGTGATATTAATAAAAGAAATTATGACAAAGAGGAAGTCCTGAATGAGATTGTACGACGTGAGCCTGATTATATTCACTATGTCCTGCCCCAAAGAAAGATGGCAGATGCAGTCATTCAGATACAATATTCATCATACGGTCGGGAAGAAGGAGTAAAAAGAAATGTGTACCGCGTTATTCTTTCAATGCCTGCACAGGAATATTGTTTTGAAGATATTGAGCTCAATATAGATTTATGTGATTTATTTAAGAAATCTTCACACGACTTTTCTCTGTCCTGTATCTCGCATTCACCTGATAGCCGAAAGATGCGTGCCCTGGTAGTCGACGGGGAATTGATGCCAGACACCATTCACAAGATAGAACGACAGATTGAGTACCAGACCGGTGTATCCCCCATCAATATTTTTAGAGACCAGGAACACATTACCGGAACCGACCTTGTCCGGCTGATACTCTCATGGCAGATCATAAATGGTAGAATTACACTTTCAAATCGTGGGAACTGATAAACCGTATACCTCATATAATTAGCATCATCACTGACTAAGGATGAAGCAGATTGCTCTCTATGGGAAAGGGGGTATCGGGAAATCAACAACATCCGCAAATCTTTCTGCAGCACTTGTTAATCAGGGGCTTTCAGTCATGCAGATCGGATGTGACCCAAAGCGTGACAGTACCCGGATGCTTATGAAAGGGGTTCTTATCCCTACTGTTTTGGATCTTATCCGTGAGCGCGGGGAGCAAAATCTTTCCCTTAACGATGTCGTCTTTACTGGATACAAGGGAGTCAGATGTGTGGAAGCAGGTGGCCCAGAACCTGGAGTTGGATGTGCTGGAAGAGGGATTATTGCCACATTTCAACTTCTGGAAAGGTTATCTGCATTTGATGAGGATGTTATCGTCTATGATGTTCTGGGTGACGTTGTCTGCGGAGGATTTGCTATGCCGATGCGGAAAGGATATGCCCAGGAGATTTATCTTGTCACATCCGGAGAACTTATGTCTCTGTATGCGGCCAATAATATCTGTAAAGCAATCGCACGGATATCCCAGAATGTCAAACAGGTATGCCGGCTTGGGGGAGTTATTTGCAACAGCCGGAACCTGCCAGATGAGGAACAACTTGTTTCAGCATTTGCTTCACGGGTCGGTTCAAAGATTATTGCATACATTCCCCGCGACGGACTGGTTCAGCATGCAGAATTACATAACCAGACGGTCATTGAATATGCACCTGAATCAGATCTCGCCGCACGATATATCTCTCTCGCTCAGGCTATCATAACCAATAAGGATTTTATAATACCCACTCCCCTCGAGATAGAAGAACTGGAGAACATTGCACGATCCTACCTTCCCAAAATACATCAGTGAGGGTGTCCATCAACGGAGAAATGATACCAGTTCCGAAAGTGAAGGTATAAAATTTAGATTAATTATTGCCCTTATTTTGTAATATTAAGAATTTTATCAATTGTATTTGTAACTCTCAATAAATTAATTTTCACTTTCACCCTGCTTTTTAAAGATTTAAATAGGGTACTGCAGACCCATTATTATCAACTGGGTGATGATAATGCTCGAAAAAGTAGGATATATGCAAAAGGCAAAAACGGTCACAATTGATGAAGATGGACTTCCAACTGAGATCATAGAGATTGTCATTGACGGAAAACGATTCGGAATCCTGATTGATGATCTGAAACGGGCAATCAGGGGAAAAATATCAGCACGGACATTTCAATTACGAATAAACTGGAAACAGTATATCAGTACCACTGCAGGTCTTGCGTACCTTTCATACTCCGGCAAAGCATTAAATATCGAAATGATTGACGGGAACAGATATACCGTATCACTTGATTCCTTAAAATCACTGATGTGCAGACGATCTTCATATGCACCAGTAGCACGGCTTCCAATGAGCAGCACAATCAAATGCCCTTCAATCATGGGGACTGCTCAAAAAGCACTTGCAACCTGTTGACCGTTTTCCATCATGTTTTTATGCGTTTGTTCCATTTTCTCTTTATTTCGACTCCCATATACGGTAAAAACCCTTCATTCTTACCATAACCTTTAATAAATTTAATTGGCAATATTTCCACGGTTTTCTATCAAAGAGATGGCCCCTATAATTTCGTACCTGGAAATATGCACAGGCTATGTGTACCACATTAATCACCTCTCTGCTGGATTACCATCGGATATTTCAATAATGCGAATACGGAGTCTGAATCACCTATGGAAAGAAATCTTGGATTTAAAGAACGAAGATATATCGAAGAGCTCAGAATACTCACAAAATCAACAGCCCTTGATTGTATCATTGATGAGAAATTTGATCGGATAATTTATGTCATTAAGGCAGGAGATATGGGATATGCCATTGGAAAGAAAGGCGATAATATCCGGCGTCTCCAGGGAGTGACTGGCAGAAAAGTAGAGATGGTCGAGTTTGCTGAAGACCTTCGTGAATTTCTTGCAAATATTTTCAAACCGGCACAGGTGATCAGGTATGCCTGTGATGATCAGTCAAAAAAGATGAATATCTACGTATCTGATAAAAATGACGTGGGAATTGCGATTGGAAAAGGTGGATGTACGATTGAAAAAGCCCGCCTCCTCATCAGACGGTTTCATGGATATGAAATCGGAGAAGTTTTCCCTCAGGAAGGTGCCTTTTGAAAAAAGCAGAAATTCTTGACGAAATATGGTCCGTAATTGAAGAGAGGGCAGCTCACCCTTCCGAAGAATCCTATACGTCTAAAATTCTCACTCACAGAAAAGGAATAGACAAAGCCCTCGAGAAAATGGGTGAGGAATGCACGGAATTTATTATTGCGATAAAAAACGGAGAGAAACAGAGAATTTCTGAAGAAGCTGCCGATGTGTTATTTCATTTCATGCTGGCTTTAAAAAAAGCAGATGTTTCACTACAGTCCGTATGGGACGAATTAGTTGCACGCCGGCATTAACGATCAGATAAACTCGGTTGTAAAGAGATCATAATGTGCATGTACCTGTAGGAGACCTGCCCTGACTGCGGTATCCAGCCACCCATATCCAAAACAAAAATGAGCCAGGGCAGGAATGTAAAAATTATCCTGTAATAGTTTTTTACCTTGAATTAACTCATTTTTTGCTTGCATTATGCATGTATCAGATGCCTTTGCAAGAGGAGAACCATGACCTGGAAAACCGGAGACTGATTGTAATGCTGTTCCCAGCATGGTGTAATATCGGTTTGTCTTCTCATACATATGATCACGATCATACTGTTCCTCCAACAGAATATCTGTGTAAGAGATAGAATCTCCTGATAGGTCATAGAGTCCAAGATACGCTCCTGCATTCATCCATCCATGCGCATATACAAGAGAGGCATACTGATTGACCATATCACCATTATTGAAAAAAAATTCAGAATCCTGCAGGTATGATCGGATCATCTGAAGGATTTCTGATCCCAGGATATGATAGGGTGATCCTTGTCTGTTAAGAAGTACAATTTCGTTTATACTGGTTTTTAGGAGTGAAGCGTATTTATTGAGGAACATATCCGGCAAAATACCTGAGGTACTCTTGTTCTATCTCATGTAAGGATGCCGGTACTATGAGAATATGAAGTGGCGGGCCAAAATCGATCGACTTCAGCTCATTACCGGTTCCTGCCGCAACGACGGGTGTATCAGATCCTGCCCGGGCGACTCCGACATATAATGGAATCGTACCTGAAGAGCCATCCATGAGTTGTTCAAGGAGTTCTATTCCTTCATGTACCGACATAAATCGGTTTTCCTGTATATCAAGGTACACAAGCGTGTGAAGGTTTTGATATTTGTTTGAGAGGATGGTATCAAGCGGTGTTCTGGGAAACCAGTTATGAACAGGATATGGTATGGAGCAGGATTTTCCAAACCGATAGTTCTGTAAACCGGTAAGACCACAGACTGCACTGACAATGGAAGATCCATGAATGATTTTTGTTGGTATGCCCCGGTCTCTAGCCCTGATACGCAGATCAGCATGAGTTGTCGAGACCATTGGATCTCCACCGGTGAGAAATACCGCAGTTCCTCGTTCAGCAGCTGCAAGGATAGGTTCAGGATTTAATTCAACGTCATGGCGTTTTACAATAGTCAGGGGTTTTTTATATCTCTCGCGCATCAGTTCCGGCGTTGTACCGGTAAGAGTAGATGTATACGATTCAAGAAAAAGAGAATCCGCTTTTTCGATCGCCTGTAACCCTTTAATTGAGATATCATCCAGATCATACAGACCCAGACCAACAAAAATAAGCATGATTTCAAGGGGATATGATAAGTTTTCCGTCTTCAAAGGAAAAAGATCGCCAGTTCATTGCAAGTCCCATACTCCCCTGAAGACGAATTTTCTTCCCTTCATCAGTATTCTGAATTTCAATAACAACATTCATCAATTGCTTGACAATTGCAACGGTCTTATGATCAAATGACTCACTGTTTAACAGAAATACTCCAATTGAACCCATCTTCCGAAGCTTGGATGATACAACATGGAGGAACTGATATATTATGTCAATTTTCCGAAACATGAGCATTGAAGTCAAAGAGAGGATACAATATCTGATGGGTGTGGGAAAGAGTGGATCCGGATCATCGGTGAAGTCTCCTTTCATTATCTCTTCTGTCAATTGGGAGAATTTGATATCCATCCCGGTCAGATCACTTGGACTTCCGACATATTTTATCTTTTGCGTATCCTCAATCGAAGTAAATGATGTGCGAGTAATTGCATCTATGATTCCGATATAATTGGTATCAAATCCATTGCTGGAGAAAAAATCAATCAGATCCTCAGACTGCGTTTCTGTTGCAAGAACGATCATGTACTCTTTCTTTCTGGGCATAGCCAGATACGATGTAACGAGCTCACCATCACTGAATGGTGGTGCCAGAACCAGGATATTAGTTCCTGGATTTACGCCACCCTTTTGATCTATTACATCTATGCCAGTCAGATATTTGTACATCAGTGTTTAAAAAATGGTTTTTTCTATCATATTAACCCAATGATATAATCCGGGTCATTGTATATATTCAACCATTCCCATATCAAATCCTTTTATAGTTATCATAAAGAAGTTATAAGGCCAGTTATCTTAAATGGATTGAAAATATCTTAAGGTATATTTCATAATTATTAGAATCATCAAGCTTTCAGAGGCTTTTGCAAAGAATCACCCGGCCGATACCTGACATGAGGAGAGAATGATTTACACATTATATGAATGGCACCTTCTTCGCACTCTTGATAGTATTCCTCAGGTTATCTGCTTTATGATATCTGATGATGAGATGGAGAATGATCCAAACCAGATCAGGCGCATCATAACATGGTGTCTTGAAATTTCTGATAAAATTCAAAAGAAGAATGTAAAAAATACTGGAATTTTGGAGATAATTATTCACATCAGTACCCACAAACCCTTCCAAAAACCATCATATCTTCCACAAATATATGATTTATCCGATATTGTTACCGTTCATCTGCATTATGGAGATAATTCAGAAACAATCGGAAACGGGCTTCCTGTGACCATTGCTATCGGAAAATCTGGAAGAGAAGAGATTTCAGATGCCATTCGTGCCATGGTAGATAATAATATTGCACCAGAAGAGGTTACAACAGAAGTTCTTGAGCAATATCTAACTTTTTCACATATACCGGACTGTGTCATAAAAACCGGAGGGGCGCATCTTGTTGATTTTCTTATCTGGCAATCGGTTTATTCTGAATTGTTTTTCCTTGACCTGAACTGGGAGAAAATCAGGAAAATTGATCTGATTCGCGCGTTCCGGGATTTTCAGTCACGAAACAGAAGATTTGGTACCTGAAGAAGAGGTCGCTTTCTTTTTCATCTCCAATCGTTCAGAGTATACCCGTATGGCACGAAGCATATCGATTTTACGAAACATTGGCCAATACGGGGCACAGAAATATACAGCCGATTCATGACCGTTTGCCAGCCATGGCAGAAAGTTGGAGGTCCGGCATTCATTTCCGGTTCTGATGATAAGATCAACGGGTGGAATCGATACATTATTCCCGTACAGATTCTCTTCAAAGAGTTCAGGCGTAATGTCATCCCGGTAAATCTTATTCTTCCTAAGATCATCAAGAATTTTTGCAGTCGTCCGAAGCATTTCATTTCGTCCGCCATATGCCAGGGCCATATTAAGATAAAAATTATCATAATGAGCTGTGGCAGCTTCAGCCTGTTCAACGGCCCCACGGAGATCATCGGGGAGTAAATCACGATCTCCAATCATTTGTATCCGGATACCATATTTATGGACGCGCTCATCAATACTGATACGGCTTAATTTCTCTTTAAACAGGGTGAAGAGATTCTGTATCTCCTCATCTGACCGGTTAAAATTTTCGGTTGAAAAAGTATACAGGGTAATATGCCGTATTCCGAGTTCCTGTGCCCATTCAAGGACCTCCTCAGTCCGATCGGCTCCTGCGCGATGACCGGATGATGTGGCTATTCCGCGTTTTTTTGCATATCTGCGATTTCCATCCTGTATAATCGCAATATGCCTGGGGATATGCAAGCATTGTTTTGAGATGAAATACTCATAAATATGCTCTATCAATCTGCGAATCATACCGGTGTCACCTCAATAATAATTCCATCATCGGGATAGCGTTCTACATAATATGCCGGACCGTCTATCTGATCAGCAATCTCCTCCAATATCCACCAGCCAGACTCTATTCGATCATCAAACCGTTCAATCAGATTCTCATCAGGATTGCCAGGTATTGATACATGCTGACCATCACACTCCCAGACTCCGTAAATGATGGTCCCGTCCCCGGTGATTTCATCAAATTCACGTGCAGTATTGGCAGCGATCCTGCGAAGTCGCATTCTCAGCTGTACACGGTCTTTAAAATCAGATGAACACCAGTGCACTTTTGGAAGTTCTGCAATTCCCTTTGCACTCTCCCATCCTCCCAAAACTGCATTTGAGATATCACCTCTTAGCAGGTACCCTCTTTTGCGCATTTCATTCGCGTTAAAATCACCCCATTCCAATTCGTTGATATTCAGAAAATCAATGAACGGGAGATAATTCCTCAGGTCATCAATATTGGGAAGTGAAGGAACTTCTATCCCAACATCAAGTCCCTGCTGTTTTGCATACTGTATGCTGCTATGAAATGGGGTATTTTGAAGGTCTGCCCACATTTCAGCAGGAGGATGAAACCGGATCTCATCAATTAAACCAATGATTGAGTTTATAATCTTTTCATTAGGGGCAATTCCGGTATAGAGATGAATATGATGTTCAGGTCCAAATTCCTTTTTTAATGCTTTAGAATATTCAATCAGTCTTTCAGGATATATGAAAGGCTCCCCGCCCGTGATACCGGTGCCGAGTGCTGACATTCTTCCTGCAACCCGGATCATTTCCTCCGGAGTTGAGATCTGATGTTCATTAGCATACAAAACATCACGATTTTTTCTTTCCTGTGAAAGCGGACAATACCAGCAGTCACGTTGACATAATCCTGTGAGGAAAAGGACTAATTTTGCTCCTTCATAACAGAGTTTGCATCCTGCAGACAGTCTACTATGAGGAGGAAGATCTTCAGAAGTGTTATCATCCATTGCAAATCAGATAATCTCCTTCTATATTCACTATGGAGAGATAAATAGTATCCGGAGAAAGATTAAAATTAATGTGAAATTTTCTTTTCAGCAAGTTTTGTAACAGCACTTATTTCAATATCAGATAGTAATTCAAGCATCCCTGACTTTTCTGCACTGTGTACAAACTGCTCGCCTTCACCTGTCCGAATCAACAGAGTGGTCCAACCATCCGGTGTACCAACACTCCCTGCTGATACATCAGCATCAATTGCAGTAAAATCTTTACAGGTCCTGCATCCTCCCCGGATTGCCGATTCTATCTCTTTGAGAGGGATATCAACAATATTTCCATCTGATAACGTCAGCTCAAGTTTTCCTTTGACATCCATCCGGACTATTTTATATGCAGGAATATCATGCTTTTGTTTTAGAATTTCATCCATAAGGGGATAATAATTGAAACTTTCTGTACAGAAAAGCCCAATTATCAGCCTGATTGCCTTTCCAAAGGGTTTTACGAGATCATGAGTTGATTCTTTCATGAGACGGGCTGCAGATACAACACAGGGTGTCCCGACTATTGCAATACGAGTCATTTTTTTAGTTATGACTGCTGTTTTCAGGGCTTTTAAGATGGGAACACTCCAATTATACCTGCTTCCTGCATGTTCGAATAGTTCCCCTGCACTCGTAATCAGAATAGAGATCGGTTTATGTGTCCACCGATCTTCAGTAACGGTTATTACCCCATCTATCAGGCCTTTTTGTAACGCATCGGCAAGTATTGCGGTTACCGCTCCTCCACTCTGCTTATGAGAAATCTCTGTTGTGGCTCGTGCCCCGACACCGAATTTATATGTCCCAAGAATCTCAACACGATCAGGCTTTGTTCGGGGACATACTTCATAACATGCACCACAAGGAACCTGATCAGTCTCCTGTTTACAATACCCGGATGAAACAGGGCGGACAATTCCCGGATCATCAGGGAAAAACAATGCATCTGCAGGACAGACCGCAACACATGCACCGCATCCGCTGCAAATGCCGGCATCCCAGACCTCTTCCTGTAAAGCAGTATAGGTTTTTTTCTTTGTCATGTCCTCACTCCCAGGTATATTTACCAGCAAACGGCCGGGCACTCACCGGTGCGATCCGGGTATACGAACTGTTCAGTAATTCTGATGGATCTACATTGAAATATTGAGAGAATTCCATGATGAAGGGTTTTATCCGCTCAATATCTTCTGAGGAGGCAAGTTGTGCAGTACTACCAATTCCAGGTGTCCATTCTTTCACCGTTCCTCTGATGAAAATTTCTCCCCCATGAATACCGCTGGCAAGCCCCATTTCAGCGTACGGTTCCTCATCCTTCATCCTGAACAGTATCACCAGCCCTCCTGCCATATACTCCCCCAGAAATGCTTTCGCAGTTCCTCCGACTACAAGGACCGGACGTTTATTCAGATATTGTTTCATGTGGATTCCGCCCCTATACCCGATATCATCCCGGACAAAGACCTTTCCCCCTCTCATACTATGGGCAGTTGCATCACCACTGGCGCCGTGAATGATAATAGTTCCTTCATCCATTGTATTCCCGGGGGCATGATCAGCATTGCCAAAAACCTCGATGGTCGGCCCTTTCATGAACATACCAAGATCACCTCCCGGCACCCCGTGAATTACAATTTTTACTGAACCAATAAGACCATCACCGATAAAACGCTGACCCATGACGTTTTTCAGAATTATTTCTGAAGCTCCATCTCTGACTGCCTGCCTGATCTGTTTATTCAGCGGGGTGTAATGGATACCAGCAGCATCAATTGTTATCTGACTCATATCAGGCTCCTATTGCTTTTACATCCAGAACATCAAGCATGGTCTGATCAAGCATGTATCCACGTAAGCGGTCCCGGTTTCCCCGAAGAGATTCTATACTGTTGATCCCGGCAGCGCCCATAAGTTCTGCCAACTCCAAAGTCCAGGCATCGATAAGATTCTTCACATTATGTGCTGCTTCATCAGGATGCAACCGGGCCACAAGATCGGGCCGCTGCGTTGCAATACCCCATGAACACAACCCCCGGTAACAGGTTCCACATACCCGGCAGCCCATCGCAATAAGAGCAGCAGTCCCTATGTACACAGCATCAGCACCAAGACAGATAGCCTTTGCAACATCTGCACTCTGCCGGATACCTCCGGAGGCGATTATTGAAACTTCATTTCGAATTCCCTGTTTCCGAAGTTTTGTGTCTACTGCTGCAATTGCTGCTTCAATCGGAATACCGACATGATCCCTGAATACTGCCGGTGCAGCACCGGTCCCTCCCCGAAATCCATCAATGACGACTGCATCAGCTCCGGATCGGGCAATCCCTGCAGCAATTGCAGCCACATTGTGAACCGCGGCAATCTTTACAAAGACCGGTTTTTTCCACTCTGTCGCTTCTTTGAGACTGATGACCAGTTGCTTGAGATCTTCAATGGAATAGATATCATGGTGAGGGGCAGGACTGATTGCATCACTTCCTTCCGGAATCATCCGGGTGCATGAGACATCTGCACACACCTTCTCACCTGGCAGATGACCGCCAATACCTGGTTTTGCACCCTGGCCTATTTTTATTTCAATCGCTGCACCCCGCTCAAGATAATGTACATCAACCCCGAATCGCCCGGACGCTACCTGAACAATCATACGATCCTGATACGGGTACAAGGCTTCATGCAGGCCTCCTTCACCGGTTCCCATAAACGTACCGATCTCTGATACTGCCTGAGCCATGGCTTTATGCGCATTCAGGGATATTGCCCCATAACTCATGTGACCAATCATTATCGGGGTCTCAAGTTTGAGATTGGGGGTCAGTTCGGTAATGAGACTGGTATCTCCATCAGATGTCTGAATATACTCAAGTTGTTTTGGTTTCTTCCCAATATAGGTACGAAGTTCCATCGGTTCACGAAGTGGATCTATCGAAGGGTTGGTAACCTGGCAGGCATCCAGAACAAGGTGATCAAATAGAATGGGATATGGTGCGGCATTTCCCATACCTCCGAGAAGTATCTTTCCGCTTTCTGCCTGTTTGAAAATATTTTCCTTCATCTGGGCAGTCCAGACTGGGTGCGACCGGTAATCACAGGGTCGTTCCATGATGGTAATAGCATCACGAGGACATTGGGAGATACATCGATGGCATGCGACGCAGTTTCTGGTATTTGTGACAATACCGTCCTGTTCTATACGGAAGACACCGTATGAACAGTTTTCAACACATCTGCCACAGAGCATGCACTGATTTTTATCAACAACCACCTGGAATCTGGCAGGGCGGGATCCGATGATCATACGAGCGTCCTCCCGACGATTGGATCACCGGCTTTCGGCATATAAATATTCTTCACTGCAGAATCTACCGTCCTGATTGCTGCTTCTTCACTTGAAATAAACAACCGGTTATCATGTTCTCCAATCACCAGGGGCCGGAGTTTGATTCGATCAGAAAATCCGACAATGGAGTCTGGTGATGCAACTGCGATTGCGAAAGGTCCGTTCATCATCGCTGACCCGTAGGTTAACCGAAGGGCAGTATTCAGCCTCTGCTCACTTTCAGGCATTCGTTCAATCTCTTCCCAGAAAGGAGGAGCAAGAGCACGGACTGCCAGTTCCTGGGTCAGACCATGACGCCTTACCAGCAGATCCATAAGATATGCGACAACTTCGGTGTCGGTATACATCGTACAGTCATATCCAAAACTCTCTATATATCTGCGGTTTGTCCCATAAGACGTAATTTCTCCATTATGAACAACACTCCAGTTCAGAAGATTGAATGGATGAGCTCCCCCCCACCATCCAGGAGTATTGGTCGGATACCGGTTATGAGCAAGCCAGAGATATCCCTCATAATTCTCAACCCGATAAAAGTCTGCGACCTCTTCCGGCCATCCTGATGCCTTGAATACTCCGATATTCTTGCCTGATGAGAAGATAAGTGCCCCTTTGACGGACTTATTCACTTCCATGACTATATGTTTGACAATCTCGTCATCGGGAGTTTTACTCCGTTGCATAAGCCGTGTCTTAGGGCGGAAGAAATACCTCCATGGAGTATGAATTTTGGGAATTCCGGGCTGCTCCCAGGTAGGTATTTCCTCATCATGTTCAATCATACCCCATGTTTCAAGTAAATCCTCTACCTGGTCTTTTGGTTCGATCAGATTGTCATAAAAGACATGAATTGCGTAGAGATCTGCATAGTCCGGATATACTCCATATGCAGCATATCCGGCACCTTCACCACTTCCGCGCTCATCCATTACCGACAGGGCATCCCTGATGGAAGACCCATCCATAAGCTCTCTCTGTTTATCGATAACTCCAATTATTCCGCACATAACATCACAAAAGCCTCAATATCCGGCATATTTACATAGCGAGCATTGTCCGGAATTATCCGGAGTAGAAGCTAACTGCTTGTCTAATCCTTATAAGTGTTTCATCTTTATTAATGTGTTTACTTTTCTGAATTTGTGAAAAACTAGCGGTAGGTTTATTTCTTTCAATTATTTTCCTTCAACATTTCTCTTGATGAAAAATGATTGGTGATCATTCATGGAAATAAAGTAAAAAATGATAATATATAATCAGGTCCTGCATACATTAACTTTAAATGTATAAGGGTAGAAGTATGTTTCAATGTCTGATGCAAAGGTCAGCGAAATGATCGCACGGATAAAGGCAGATAATGTAAAATTTATCCGCCTGCAGTTCAATGATATCCTCGGCATCCCCAAAAATGTTGCTATTCCGGTTGTTCAGGTTGAAAAGGCCTTAACAGAGGGGATCTGGATTGATGGTTCTTCAATCGAAGGGTTTGCCCGGATTGATGAATCTGATATGATTCTGAAACCTGATATTGATACCTATCAGATCCTTCCCTGGAGAACTGCCGATAAACGTGTTGCACGGTTTATTTGTGATGTCTACACCTATGGGAACA
>ERZ795060.4041-NODE-4041-length-12806-cov-3.385852_pt1 | contig 12806 bp, 20 predicted proteins | sample MGYA00375144_ERZ795060 | MGnify/ENA primary metagenome ERZ795060 (study PRJEB30189, sample SAMN05720157) | activated sludge metagenome | isolation source: anaerobic digester from wastewater treatment plant | place: Japan | collected 2015-05-15 ... | reverse complement strand
CTATAAATTCTTTCAAATTTGTTTGGCGCATTATATTAAGTATTATTGGTGTGACTATTATAAAATTCTTCAAGAAGTAACAAAGTTTGCCGAAACCTGTTCCTAAAACCTGTTGACACAGGTTAGAAGGTGGTTAGGTTGATATCTCACAGGGAGAGATATCATGAAAGACCCGATCATTTTCGACAATGGCATTCCTTCCAAACTTTCCGCCGAACAAATTGCAGAGCTTGTTCAAAAAGAGCGACTGATTCAGTCTCTCCCTGCTTCGTTGCGCGAACAACTTGTTGATTATGATTCCGTGGACAGGCTGATTGATAGTCTTTCTAGGATCAGGAACAACGTTTATCTTGCCATGAACAATCCTGCCATTCTCAACAAAGAATGGGCCGCTCGTTTCTCTTTTGAAACGAATGAATATAACATTAAGAATGCAGATTTCATGCCGAAACTTGTTCGGTTTAGGGATAACAAGGAAAAGTATGGAATGTTGAATTTTGTGAAGAGAGAACGAGAAGTTGAAATGCGAGGTGTTTTTCAACTTCTCGTTGCCTATACCACTTCTTACCGTATAGAAGAATATTATCAAGCGTACATGGTTCAACTTCATGTTGTGAAAAAGAACAAAGAGAAGAGTTATAGACTTCTTGATGTTGGAGCAAACAATTGTATGCTTGTTGGAACCAACCCTACAGAGTTTTATTCTGCAATGGTTGGATATCAGCATGAAAAGCGGCTTAATCCTTATGAAACCATTGAACGTGTAAACTCCATGCCTGAAACGAGAGACAAGATTTCTCGTGTTGTTGAAGATCGTTCAATTCAATATGAAGATATTCAAAAGGCAATTCTTCCTTTGATTCTTTCTGTTTGGTGATAACATACCAAACCTTGGTGGGGTAGCCCCCCTTAGTCGATTAAAGCCTCTTTTTGAGGCTTTTTTCGTTTAAAGGATCAGTGTTGACCCACGAAGTTTAGAGTTTTATCGTTCTGTTGAGAGTCATATAACACCAACAAAAAAACTATAGGTATATCAATGTTTGACAACAATAAACATTCTGGAACAGAGCTAGACAACAAGTTTGTTCAAACTTTAGAGTCTATTTTAGAATCCAAAAAGCAACCTGAAATAAACACAGCCCTTTTGGATGAACTATATAATCAACCAAACAATCCCGCCATCGTAAAAAAAGTAAGAAACTTAATAAAGATGATCATTCTTGTAAACAATAACGCCAATATTGTTTACTCAGAAAAGGTTGTTGATTTTTTTGGCACGCATCCTACTCATAGAACCATCACAGAATATAGTCAAACAATTAATGGCATTCTAGGGTATGAAGTCATTCATTATGTTGTTGAACAACTTGATGGTAAGAACAAACCACAAACAAGAATTTGGTATAGAGAAGAACAACACAAACATATTTTGTTGAATCTTGCTTTACAACTAAAACAAAAACTTAGAAAAATGACAGGCGGCCTTTCGGCTAGAGAACATAAAACAGTTCTGTTACTAGAAACTGGCTGCCATTACAATCTTGAAAACCATAGAACTTTTTATGGTTCAAAACAATATCATAGAAAATTGTCGCCAATGAAATGCATTTATAGAATCATGAAAAAATATTCTTTTTATACAGATATCGGACTTCAAAAAGTTACCGGATACTACTTCAGATAAATTAAATTTATTTTCTAGTCCAATTCACAAAAAAACTTTTTGAAAAGTTTTGAATGTTTTATAAAAGTTTAAAACAGAAAATTTAAACAGAACCATATGTTTTTTGTTCACATGAATTTTTTTTCACAAAAAATATATATTTTCGCTGCAAAATTCATGCCAGTTAATATTAAAAGCAAGAATCATGCCACCTTGTTTTAAGGCAGCATCGCCGTTCCCACCCTTCTGAGTTATCTACAATCTAAGCAATCAAAACGAAACTGCAAGGCCCTCGGAACGCTTAATCGTTGGCATAAAATATGCAGACAATGCCGCAGGCGCCCTTTAAACGCTCGCACGCACACGTTGCAACGATCATGCCAAACAATCTTTCTCGAAACCCTTGCGGGCAGGTTTGGGGTGCTTAGGTTGTTTTCGTCGAGGCAAGGTTTCTGGCCCGCTCCGAAAACCAAGCGAAAACAAAACGCTTGACAGAGGGGAACAAAGGGTTAGAATAAACAAACCGAAGCCGAAACAAAACGGCAAGGGTCGGAAAGAAAAAGCGTCGAAAAGGTTGACGCAACGAAAACCGACCTTAGATTGAAAAACACGAAGGGGCGAGAAACAAAGCCCCACCCTGAAAGGTTGGATATCACAATGGCGAAGCTTATCATCACGACGACGGACGCGGTTGGCAAGGTTGTTGTTTCGGAGCGTGCGGTCAAGACCGTTCCGCAGACGATTCTCGCGAAGGGCAAGGGTAAGGCGAACAAGGTTTATGCTCTGCCGCTGAACGAAGCTTTCCATCATGCGCAGCAGGGCGCCGTGGTTTACGTCAAGATCACCGATGGTTTCGAGGGTTTGGTTCGTGTGAAGCAAAGCGTGGGCCGCAGTGGTCGGCCGTCTCTGCCCGAGCACACGAATTGGAATCTCCCCACGGGTTCGACCACGCTGATTTGTGATTGCCTTGACAAGTCTGGTGACGTGATTAGCCTTAACTGGCGCCGTGACCACGATATCATTGAAGCCTTCGACGTGCGGGAGATTCCCGTTAGCGACGAGAAGCGCGACACTTTGACTCACAAGTCGTGGTCGCACGCAACGGATGCTGCAAGCGCTGTACCCGTGACTCCCGAGTCGCACCAGTTGCCTGCGTCGGTTCTCAGCAGTGGCGATGCAACGGTCGTGCCGGTAGTCGAAGCTGGGTTTGTCGAGCCCGACTACGTGGCCGAGCTTGGCGCAGAGCTTGCTTCGCTCGAAGCGTAAAGCAAACAACTAGCAACAACGATGCCAGCGGCGACACTCGAAAGGGTGCTCGCCGTTTCGGCTTTTAAGTCATTTAAGTTTAGTTGGTACATGTTTTGCTAAAGCATAATTCGTGCCAAAAAAACTGTTGCCCACGGTTGCCGTTCGTCTCCCTTTGGAGTGTTAGAATATATAAACATCTTTTTGCAGGTGTCAACCAAAAAATATATATCCAACCGTGAGACTGAAAACGGTTGGCATAGCTCTTGCTTTTGAAAAAAGGTTGTTGACAGTAGGTTTCGCAGAATTACATTGATCGCGAAAGAGAGAGCAAACATGACGTACACAATTGTCGCATATAAGTTTTCTGGAGCATCGAAAACGGTGTCAACCTTCTTTTCAAAAGATGATGATTCTGCCATGGAAAAGCTTTACGAAGCCCCATATGATGGATATGATTATATCACTTTGTATCAACTTCGCGAAGATAGTTCGTTGCGAGTTGTTGACAGTAAGTAAGCAAATTATGAGCCAGCAAATTTTGCTGGCTTTTTGCTTTTAAATTTTGATGGCATGACTCTTGCTAAAGCAAAACATATGCCAGTTAAATGTGTTGCCCAGGTTTGCCGTTCGCCCTCTCATGAGGTAAGACCAACATATTCACGAAAACCTGCGAAACAAGGTTCAAAAAAAACTTTTCTGAGCCCTTGCGTACCGCGAGACAAGGTTTAAATGGTGTGTGTCGGAGCGAGAAACCAAAAACAACGGCCCTGAAAAAAGTTGTTGACAAGCTCCAAACCCTGACTAAGATAAGAAAACGAAAGGCAAGGATAAAAACATGAGCAACGGCGTGCAAAGCTACAACGATTCGATTCTGGGCGATCTTACCTCTGACGACGAGCGAGAGTTTGACGTGGATTTGGAAGGCGAGGAAAACGAACCTAAGCGCAACGGGCGCGGCCGTGGCAAGGGTGAGCGCTCCGAGTCGCGACGTAACAGCCGAAAGTTTCAAGAAATGTGGGAAGGTTGGGATACCAACGACTGACGACTGACAAGTTTGTTTGGCACGATATTTGTTTTCGATTTTGCCTGCTAGAAAACTTCGACAAGGCCCTTGCGAAACCTAAACAGGGCCTTACAAAGAAAACGTCGGAGGGAAAAACAACCCTCCGACAAAGAAACGAAAAACGGAGTCTACCATGGCGAAGTCTACCAAGTCGAACAAAGCCGCTTCTGCTACCGTTCCGGTCGATTCTCAGCCCGCAGAGAAGATTCCTGCCGTGTCTGTGAAGGGCGGGCGGATCGTGGGTGTTCGTCTCGACAATATCACAAACAAGGAAACGTATCGCAAGGCTGTCGCCAATATCTTCAAGCGGGCGGCTCACGCGGTTGGCACGGACTTCGCAATGACCGTGACCGTTACTGGCAAGGTTCCCAACATTAACGTGCTTCGCGGAATGAAGGGAAACCTTCGCGGTCAGTATAACATTATCGGTTCTGTCGGGCGAACGGGCCGCACTGGCTTCACTGCGCTGGTGCTTCGCAGCGAAAACGGGCGGGCGCAATACCTGCTCTCGTGGCGAAACGAGGAACTGAAGTCTCTTCAGTTCAACGTCAAGGGCAAGATTCCTTCTCTCGCTACTGTAATGTATTCACAGAACAAGGGAGGAAAGGTAATCAAGGATACTCTCTCTGTCAAGGGAGAAACTGAGTACGCAGTGGCGCACATTCGTGGGATCACTGCAAAGAATCGCGGCAAGCTCCCCAGCATGGGAGCCTGAAAGCAAGGATTATGCCAACGAGAGCCTGGGCTAAAACCTGGGCTTTCTGCATTTAAATTCGTCAAGCCCTTGCTGAAATATATTTTCAGGTTAGGTTTATTTTACTTCAGAGGGAAGGGGAACGGCGACTGTGCCTTATTATATTGTTTGGCATGAATTGTGCTTTAGCAAACACTGTACCAACATAGCCGTGATGTAAACTTCAAAACCCCCCTTGCGTGAAGGTTTCCTGTGCTTAGATTGATTGACGCAGCGGGGAGAAACGAGAATCTAATCGAACCGGACAGCGCCTCACAGAAAACAACGACCCGAAAGAAAAGGGTTGACGAGGCGAAAAGAAAGGTTAGATTAGAGAAACGAAAGAGAGAGACAAAACAAGTGATCCTCTAGCGAAGTTGCTAGAAACCTTGTCAAAGACTCTCTCACCCATGCAAAGAAAGTTGGATATCACAATGGCGAAGATCAATGGTGTTGCGGTCAAGGCTTTCTCGCAGTCGATTCTTACCAAGGGCCGTGGCAAGGCTAACAAGGTTAACATGGTTCCTTTGAATGAAGTTTTCCGTGCGGCGCAGTCGGGCGCTGTGATTAGCCTGGAAACTGCCGGGAATGCTTTTCACCCGGCTTACAACGGGCTGGTTCGTGTCAAGCGCTCGATTGGTCGGAGTGGCCGACCGGCGAGTCTGGAAAACACGAATTGGGATTTGCCGATTGGCAGTACGACGCTGGTTCTGGAGTGCCTTGACAAGTCGGGTCGCCAGTTTACGATCAACTGGCGTCGAGACGTTGACAGCCTTGTTCGTTGCGATGTGACGGATATTCCCGCTGCGGCGGAAACGCGAGATACTGTAACTCACAAGGCTTGGCAGCACGCGGTTTCGGCTGACGCTGTAATTCCGGTCACTCCCGAGTCGCACCAGCTTGCGGCTGGTGGCACGGTTCTTGCCGAGAGTGATGCGCCCACTGTCGAGCTTTCGGAGAGCGATGCAACGGTCATGCCGAGCGAGACGGTCGCATTCGATGCTTCGATGATGGCGGCGCTTCCCGCCCCGGCCACCAAAACTGAGTAACCGACAAGTAACAAACATGCCAGGGCTGCACTCGAAAGAGTGTCGGCCCTTTGGCCTTTTAATTGCTTTAAGGTTTTATTGGTATGATTCTTGCAAAACGGTGTCTGAAAATATATTCAATCATGGTTGGCACAAACATTGCTTTGTTGATTTAAAGGTGCTAGAACGCCCGATGAAACCACCAGTGTCTCTCATGCACTACCGCCTAAAACGGGCTCTAGAAACATATTCAGAGGCTCTAGCGAGGCTCGCAGGCTCAACACCAGAACCCTGGCAGCCTACGATGAAACTATATATTCTGGCATGGATTGTGCTACATTCTCAATTCGAGAATCCCGAATGGCACGAAACATGCTATTGCATAAACTATGCCATCTATAGGCGAGTTCGCCGTTCACCCTCTCGTGAGGTAGAAACATGATAATACTTCAAACCTACGGAGTCAAGCATGAAAGAAAACTCTGTTGACCCCTTGCGGTTGGTTTTGGAGTGAGCATGGAACCAAGCGTCTTATAATAGCTTCAATGAAGCTCTTGCGTATGCAAAAAAATGGACTGCCCAGGATGATCTTTCGTTGAAACTTAACGAACCACTTGATTATTCAGGGTTTGGTGATATCATTGTCATTTGCACTGAATACACAAAAGATGATATCGAAGTGGCCTATAACAAGGGCTATCACGATGGCATCATTCGTGCAAGAGAAGCCGCTCTAAATCCTAATCGAAGCGTTGATACCACTGGCATGGTTTTTGTAAAGTTCTAAATCCTGTTGACAGCTAGATTTTCGTTGTTAGATTGATTGCACAAGGGAGTCAATCATGAAACGTGGTGCAGTTTGTCATGCAACAATCAATGAACTTCGGGTGTACCTTCGCCAAAATTTTGGCAAAAACGCCCATGGATATTTCAAGAATTTTTATGTGCCAAACAATGGCAAAGTAAAAATTCGGGTTGTCAAGACCTTTGACAAAGGATTCTTTGACGTTCGTGTTTCCTCACAAAATGGTGGTAACTTTGTTTACAATGACAATGGCGGCACACATTCGTTTCGTTGTCTCATGGAAAAAGCAACCGTAAACTTGTTTGGGAAAAAGCCTTGACAGCTAGGTTGACGATGGATTGCCCAAAATCCTAGAAGGTATGTAACGCTAAAAGCAACCTTCGTGCCAAGGGCCACGTTCTGTGGCCCTTCTCGTTTAACTTGTTGACAACAGGTTTGACGTGATTAAGTTGATATCAGGAAACGAGGCAAAATGATCTATATTGCAATTCCCTTTATCAAGGGAAAAGAAAACCATTTGAAGCCTTGCACAGAATACAACATTGATGCTTTGCGAGCCAAAGTATGTGAAATATATGATTTAAATGTTGACGGAGTAAACATTTACGAAATTGAAGAAACTCCAGATTTGGAATCTAAATTTGTTGAGCGCCTTACATTTAGGTTTTAAACTTGTTGACAACAGGTTTCGGATGATTAGGTTTCAACCATGAAAATCAAAACCCGCCCGCAATACTTTTCTCTGACCGCTCAAGAATATTCCTTGTTTGGGAGTGGTTCTGTTTTGTTGAAGTTTGGCAATAGTCCCATTCATAGAAAACTGGCACAATACGCTGATTTCGTGTTCACAAGCAAAATTTGTGACTGCATTACATACTATTTCAGTGCAGAACACTTTACGTGGGCGAAAATGTTTCTCGAATCTGAGAAGGTATACACTGAGAAAAAAATCTCAATCGAAGAATTCAGAAAAGTTTCTCGACGTGAGAGTTTCTAAACCTGCTTGACACTGAGTTTCGAGTGATTAGCTTGTTTCTCACAATGAACAAAAAAACAATCATTGAAGTAGAAACAAAAACAAACGGCACCATTGTAGTTGCCAAAACCAACGAAAATGATTACGAAGTGGTTGTTGATGGCATCGTTAGGCATCCTTTTTGCACGGCAGAGGATGTGATGCGAGCCTTGGCAACCTACTTGATGAATCAGCGTTGACAGATTGAAACTAGGTATTAGATTGATTCCAGAAAGGAAACGGTAACTACATGAAGCTCACTGAAATGTTCAACAAGGTTTCGCCTCGCGATGGTTTCATTCACCACTGTGCGCGAAAGGTTTTCCCTCGCGGTTCGTGGCTCCACGTTCGTTTGCAGAGCCTTACGTTGTGGGTCAACGAAAAGGTAGATATCGGCGACTGAGAATGCCCTAGAAACGATTTATCGAAGGGACGGCCACCATGCCGTCCCTTCGTGTTTAAGCCTTGCCCATTCTGTTTGAATGGTTATGTTTTCAACACTCCAGAACGGAGGGGAACGGCAACCCTGCGCAATAGCTTTTTCTGGTATACTGTTTGCTAAAGCAACGATCATGCCAGAAAACTTGTTGACAACCCTTTTCGTGTGATTAAGTTAGTTCTCGAAAGGGTCCAAGGCACACCATGAGCGTACAAATGTTTTTCAACGCATACGTCGAAGCGGCTCTTTGGTCGAGCACTGACGAAACCAACGAAAACGGTGGCGAACCACTTGACAAAAACTATTCCGAGCTTGATTTGACCGAACAGTGTCAAGGTAAAATGTTGGAGGATTGCCAAAAATTTTACGACGCTCACAGTATAAAATGGCTTGACGATGCTGGCGCAGGGCATGATTTTTGGTTGACCCGTAATGGCTACGGAGAAGGTTTTTCGAGCCGAAAGCCATCTGTGTATGGCGAACACGCCAAAGAGCTCTACGAAGCTGCTAAAGCATTCTCAGCGGTGTATCTGTACGTTACAGACAGTGGCGAAATTGACTGCGGCTGACAGATAACCACTGCAATGATTGGGCCACCAAAAAGTGGCCCTCTGCATTTAAAACATTGACGACGCAACCCTTGTGATTATATTATCAAGGGTAAGGGAGAAAACATAATGAACATGACGTTCAAGGCAACCAAGAAAAAAGAATGGTCGGGCATCATCACACTCCCTAGAAATGTTTTTAACAGCCCCGCTGGCAGAACAATTGCACAGTACGCAATGAGCATTCAAAACAAAGGTCAAGACACTGAATTTATGTTCTACATGGAACAATTCCAGTGGGCACAAATGTTTCTTCAGTCTGAGGGCTTCACCTTGGCATAGTCATTGCTTAAAGAAAAACCTTGTTGACACTCACTACAGAGTGATTAGATTGAATCTCACGAAAGGCAGGAAACAATGAACGAACTCAAAATTACCGATAGCACGGTTGTTCTTGAAGGTTCAATCAATGTTCGTATCGAAGGCGATAAAATTGTTTTCAGCACCCTACCCGAAAAGGTAACTGAACAACAGTTCAATTGGAGAATTGCTCGCACTGGCCCCACCCAAGAAAAGATTAAGGCAATTCAGGCTATCCGTAGATACACTACGTGTGGACTTCGAGAAGCAAAGGATTTTGTCGAGGGAGTGTTTCTCAACAATATTCCCGACGAATTGCTCCAAAGCAATTTTCGTGGTTTGCCACGCTCTGAACTTTCTAAGTTGTCACTCGAATTGCTTCCATGTGGATATGTTATTGCTTTCGCTCCGTAAGATACAACAATCATGCCAGAAGGCCACCAACAAAAAAGGTGGCCTTGAACCTTTAAACCTTGACGATACCATTTAACGGCTTATAGTTTCTTTAGAAGCGGAGAAATGACAATGGCAGACCAAAAATTTACTCTCAATGGGCTCAATATCATCGTCAAGGGACCGATTGAAGTTAAGTTCGTAAACGGAGATATGGTCTTTGAAGCATACAGCAATATCCCAAACGAAAATGATTGCGATCCCTCACCCCGAACACAATCAAAATATGAAAAATATATTCATTGGTCTGTCAAGTGTGAGAATCCCAACAAAAGAATTTTTGCAATCAAAGCAGTGCGAGAATGTTTCGGGTATGGATTGCTAGAAGCAAAAGCAATCGTTGATGGAAAGACACTCAGCAATGTAAGCTCATACAACCTAACACAGCTCGACAAAAATTTGAAAGAAATAGACTGCGAACTCGTGCCAACCTTTCCATAATCAGAATATATAAACAGTCAAGGCCCTTCGGGGCCTTTTCTTCTTAATCTCTTGGCATGAGTCTTGCTTGAATAAAAACGTAAACGAAACCATTGACGGCCACCCTTTCATGATTACTATTCATTCAGACCGAAAGGGAAACAACAATGTATAACGTCACCGCCCAAGGCAATGAAGTTATTTCTAATATCTCCCTAGAAGATATTGTTGAGTTGGCCAAAGAAAGAATGCTAGAGTGTGGTGACAATGAGGGTGTAAATATTCTCTCTTCTCTCACTCCAGAGCTTTCTATTCCCTGGATCGAAGAAAGAATGGAATGGGAAATTTTCCATTCAGAAAAAGAATCCCTGGAAAAAGAATTCAACACTGTGTTTTTCCCTGAGAGTCTGAGAGAACAAATTTTCAACACCGCAAAAAACTTTGCTGATATCTCAGAAGATCACCCGCAAGCCAATTCCTTGGGCCTAACCTTGCATAGCTTCTACGAAGAACTTGCAAACATTGCACTGAACGCATACAACGAAGGCCACGGCTAAAACCTTGACACGCCAGCAATCAAGGTTACAATAGAATCACAGAGAGGCAGCAATGAAAAATCAAAAGTTTACACTCTCCATGTATCTAGTTGATGCAGAAAACCCTGCGATCAACAACCATGATGATGCCGAACTCCGTCGGCACGTTGCGCCCGGAGAAACCATCATTGTTTTTCGGAGTTGGGATACGGACGATCTTTTTCATGTTGCAATCAAAATGAATCCAGAAACCGTTGACGAAAGAACCATGATAAAGATTCATGAAGTGTTGACAACAAACGACGAATATCGTGATCCTATGGTGGTTCATCATCACTCTTATCAGGATCGTCTTTACTTCTACCCGCCATTGTCAGAAAGTGATGAAAAGTTTTTCGCAGACTGATCGTTGACAACCCAAAACAAAGACTTATAATAGAATCACACAGAGAGGGAGAAACAAAACACTCTCTCAGAATTATTGAAAGAAAAAAGGTACGATCATGGGCAACACCTTCCGCAACGAAAAGTCTTTCGGCAAAAAGTCTGACCGTCAAGCCACCCTTGCTAATGCAAGGATTCGCGACAAGGCACGCAAGGAACAAAACCAACGCGAAGAATGGCAAGAGAATTTTGCTCGCCAGGAACGCGAATTCTACGCCCGAGAAGCGGCAGGCAAATACGACTACAACGATTGATAATAATATAGAGTCGATATGTCAAGAGAGAAAAAACAAAAACCTTCTCTCTTGACAGTTTCTCTATAAGACTTATCATAACAAAACAGAGAGAGGCAAACATGTTCATTGTTACCCGCTCCGCTCGTCGCGCTACTCGTCACGTTTGTGGCAACGGTTCCCTTGCTGTTTTCAAAAAGAATGCCAACCGAAACTATCGCCGTACCGTCAACGTCAAGCTTAAGTCTCTCACTGCCGAAATGTGGGAGGATGACTCTGTAAACTTCATGCCCACTGGTAGACTCGTTACTGCTTGGGAAATCTGCTAATCAAACATACATTGGCATAGGACTTGAAACATAGTCTCTGTGCCTTATGCTTTTAAGCAACCTTCATGCCAGCAAATCTTTATTCAAGAATCGTGCCAACCAAAAAACATGAACCTTGTTGACGGCCACAAACCCATGCTTATATTAGTTCTCAGGAACGGAGAAGATCATGGAACACTATCAACCCAAAATTCCCAGCATCAAAATTCCTGCAACTTACACTTCGCCGTTGCCCAATGACAATATAGGGCAAGCTAAATTCGACTGGTTCTATCGTGGAACCAGACTCCAAAACAGTATTGATTTCATTTATAACAACTATCAAAATCACTGCAACCCTTGGGAACACTTGGTTTCTGACGAAGAAGAAACACCCTCTAACAAAGGTTGACAATCCAAAATAAAGTCTTATAGATTCATAAGGAAATCAATAAACCACAAGGGAGAAAACGTATCACCATGACGATAAAGAAACGTCGGGTGCCCAACCCTGAACATACAATAATTGGGCCACCATAGACTTGTCATCTATAGGTGCAAAACCAAAACCATCAAAATCCTAGATGGACTGTCGAACAGAGCGCAGTTACATAGGTTGAAACAAAAACTATGCCAGACAAGGCCCTACCCCACAATAAATATATCACCCCCCCCGGTTATCGGCCGTCTCTATACAACCACCCCTCCACCTATCCCCACTTTGTCAATATAACATCACGAGAATCCTCCCACCCTATCAGCTCACCTATGAGTCTGTGTGATGTAGCTTACCCACCCCCCATAAAACTAGGTAAATATAACGAAAAACACCAGGGGTGGGGGGTAAAATTGACCGGGTGGGGTACCCTGTTTTGACCCACGGGTGCCGCAGGTTGTTCCCATGTTTGGCACGAAAATTGCGGGTCAGACCCACATGCACGCAAAAGCATATTTTAACTTAAAATTTTGGAAAAAATTTGTAATAGTTTTATACCCATTCACACACAACCCACATTTTCAGTTTAAATTTTAAAAAAATTTCCACAATAACCCACATGCACAGAATCAGAGTTTTTCATTTAAATTTTTAAAAAAAATTCGCAACATTCTCAGTTTAAATTTTGGAAAAATTTCCGAAAAACTTTTGAAACGTTTGTTTGTGTTTTCTGTTAAAAAATTTTTAAAAAACTTTTGAAAACTGTTTAGGTTTTTTTATGTTGTTATTGTTTAAAAGACAAGTTTTGTTTGTTTAGCCAGCCTAAAACGGTTGGATAGTTTTGATATTTCAAAATGTTTGTGGCTATATAATTTATAACTTTGTTTGTTGTGTTTGCTGAAAACTTTTGGAGTTTTTCTTGGAAAACAATTTCTGGGTTTTCGACTGTATGTTTCCATGACTGTGTTGCAAGAAACCAACTTATTTGTTTTTCATCTTTTTGTTGTTCGGCTGCTTCTAGAGTTTCGTCTATTGTTTGATACACAGGAAGGAATGTTGGCAATAAACTTGTTA
>ERZ795060.4040-NODE-4040-length-12807-cov-4.521957_pt1 | contig 12807 bp, 12 predicted proteins | sample MGYA00375144_ERZ795060 | MGnify/ENA primary metagenome ERZ795060 (study PRJEB30189, sample SAMN05720157) | activated sludge metagenome | isolation source: anaerobic digester from wastewater treatment plant | place: Japan | collected 2015-05-15 ... | reverse complement strand
GCGCGAGTTGATCGTGCTCAAGCATTTGGTCGGGATGACGTTTGATCAGTTGGCGGAGACGCTCGGCGAGAATCGCAGCACGCTGGCGTCGCGATACCGGGGAGCGATGGAGACGCTGCGAGAGCTCGTCGAGAAGGGCGGCGGAGGAGCGATCGGCGGCGCGGCGGGAGGCCGCGGCATCCCGGTCGTGCCCGCCCGGATCGAGAGCGTCCGAGATTCCGGAGGCAGTCCATGAGCGACTTGACAGGACAGTTCGGTCCCGCGGGGAGCGCGGGCGGGAAGTGGAGCGTTGGCGGCGGCGAGCCGCCCGGGTTCTCCGACGCCATTTTGAACTTGCAGCAGCGGCTCGACGCGATCGGGCGCGCCTCGGAGACGGCGGCGTATCCGATGATCAGCGAGTCGCCGGCGTTCCTGCGCGCGGTCATCGCCCGGCGGACCAACCGACTGCTGCTGCACCTGGGTGTTCCGGCGATGGTCGCGGTGGTGGCGCTGCTGGCCTGGTACATCTACACCCTTGCCGCGAAGATGCCCGAGGCGCAGACGCACGACGGCGCCCGTCCCGCGTCGGCGGTTTCCGGCGGTGATATCCCGGGCTACCCGAGCCTGCGGACGATCAAGTTGATCAACAACTCGGCCGGTGGCGGCGTTCAGGACTCGAAGGACGGGAGCGGAGAGGTGCGACTGCCCGGCATTCCGACCGACGCCGCGGGCGTCGCCGGACCCCGCGCCGGGGATGTCATGAAGAGCCCTTCGGGCGCGCCGTAGATCAGGGGGGAGTCAACGAGGCCATGCACCTGGCCCAGACCGAGAGCACCAGCACGAGGTACAGGCGCTGGGAGTGGTCTCGCACGACGCCGCGTGGTCCGTCGCCGGTGTGCTCCTCGATCATCCGCTCGATGTACGCACGGTCGAGGTCCAGGCCCAGCGACGCCGGACCGAAAGGCTCGGCGGATCGCAGGTGGTCGTGGAGCATGGTCCGCAGGTTGCCGAAGTCGGTGCGGAACCACCGGCCGATCGGCACGGCGAAGCCCATCTTCGGCCGGTCGACGATCGACGGAGGGAGATAGCGGCGGGCCACGGCGCGGAGCAGGCCCTTGCGCTGGCCGTGCGGCATCAGGTCGGCGAGACGGGACTGCAGCGCGCGGCGGGAGAGATCGCGCGAGAGCATCGGGGCGCGGACTTCCAGCGCCTGGTGCATCGACGCGGAGTCGCTCTTGAGCATGAGGTCCCCGGGCAGGTACTGGTCGAGGTCGTACCGGCGCCACAGACCCGACGATCGCCCCGCGCCCGGGATGGCCCGCGGATCCAGCGACGGCATCAAGCGGAGCGCATCGGGCTTCTGGAAGATCATCAGCAGGGCCGCGTACCCGGCGTCGGAGCGGCAGGCGCGGGCGAGACGCACGGCTTTCTCTCCCCGCGCCCCGGCGAGCGCCCTCCACCACGCCTCGGGAACACGAGCGATCAGCCCGCGGAGCGCGGGACTGTCGGCCAGGCGCGACCAGGCGCGCTGCCGTTCATAGCCCAGGAACAGTTCGTCGCCCCCGTCGCCCGAGAGGGCCACCCTGACCGAGGCGCGCGCCGCGCGGCTAACCCAGTACGCCGGGAGCAGCGAACTGTCGCCGAAGGGCAGACCGATCTCGCCGATCAGGCGGGCGAGGTCGTCGGCGGGCGAAGCGAGGGCATCGACCTCGTGGTGTGTGGTGCCCAGGTGCTCCGCCGCGGCCCGGGCGAAGGCCGATTCGTCCATCGCCGGGTCGGGCATGCGGACGGTGAAGGTGTCGAGACGGCCGAGCCGGGCCCTGGCGTAGTGAGCAACGAGGGACGAATCGACGCCGCCGGAGAGGAAGCAACCGAGCGGGACGTCGGACTCCAGGCGTGACGCGACGCTCTCGGCGAGCGCCTCGTCGAGGTCGCGCTCGGAGCGGAGGGGCCGGTGCTGCACACCCCGGGCAAAGAGCGTCGGCAACGCCTCGTCCTCGCCGCGACGGAACAGGCGCCCGTACGGCAACCACCAGCCATGCGGCGCGGGGCGGACGCCGGGGATGGGCGTTGCGGCGTTGCTCCATCCCATCGTGAGCCAGGACGCCCAGTGTGACCTCAGGCGTTCGGCGTCCTGTGCCGTGGGGGTGAACGCGGGGTCGCGCGTCAGGCGCGCAAGGCCCGGAACGCAGGAACTGAACGCGAGCCACTCCTCGCCGCGCTCGAGATCGACGCGCTCGAGCAGGAACAGCGGTTTCTCGCCGTGCGGGTCGCGGAACAGGGCGAGTTCGGCGGCGGCGCTGTCCCAGATCGCGTGGGCGAACATGCCGTCGAGGTGCGAGTAGAGCCGGTCCCCCCACTGCCGCCAGCCGTGCACGAGCACTTCGGTATCGGAGTGGTCGGTGGAGAAGGAGTGCCCGAGCGATTGCAGTTCGGCGCGCAGTTCGCGGTGGTTGTAGATGCAGCCGTTGAAGACGACGCAGACCCGGCCGTCGCGGGGTCGCGCGCAGTCGGACAGTGCGCCTTGACGCGGGCCGCCGGCGGGTTCCGGGGCCGCGCCGCCGGCTTGAGTCAACTCGCCAGCGGCGTCGCTTTCGTACAGCCCCAGCCCGGGGGTATCGCCGAGCGGCATGCACCGTGCGGCCAGGAGGCCGCGGCCGGGGGCCGGGGAGAGCATGGGCTGGTGACCGCCTGCAAGATCGATGATGCTCAGGCGCCGATGGACGAGCGCGACGTCGACGACCGCGCCGTCGGGCCGGAGGGCCCGATCGCGGAAGCGCCCGAATCCATCCGGGCCCCGGTGTCGAATCGACGCATCGAGTGCGTCGAGCCAGCGCTCGGGGATGGCCTCGACGGGAGGCCGGGCCAGCGCCGCGGCCTGTCGGCGCGAGTGGCTGATGCGCAGGATGCCCGCGATGCCGCACATGCTGGGAGCAGGGTACAGGCTCCGGCCCGGCGCCGCGCCGCGCACCCACCCGTCCCGCCCGGGGGCCGTATGCTCAGACCCGCGCGAGCGCCGCATGGCCCGCGGCACGGCACAGCCGGAACCGCCCGAACGTTCGAGCGCTGGAAGGAGCAGACCCGATGAGCGCGACGCAGACACCGTTGGTCCCGCTGCCCGGGAGCGGGGCGCCTGCCCCATCTCCAGCCGCGCAAGGGGACTTTGACGTCCGGACGCGCCTGTACATCTGGCTGACGGGCGTGTTCGTGACGTCGCTGATCATCGCGGACATCACGGGATCGAAGTTCTTTCACTTCGACCTGTTCACGGTCCAACTGCCGGCTCTGGGCTCGTACAACTTCGTGACGCACTCGGTGGGCATGTTCTCGTTCCCGATCACGTTCCTGCTGACGGACTTGGTGAACGAGTACTACGGGCGCAAGGGCGCGCGCCGGATGACGTACATCGGGCTGGTCATGGCGGGCCTCTCGTTCACGCTCATCTTCGCGGCGCGCAAGGCCCAAGTCTCGCCGATCTCCCCCATCAGCCAGGACCACTTCGACGCGGTCTTCGGGATGTCGAACCGGCTCTACATCGCCTCGCTGACGGCGTACCTCACGGGGCAGATGTGCGACATCTTCCTGTTCGGGCTGATCAAGCGGGCGACGCGCGGGAAGTATGTGTGGCTGCGCGCGACGGGCTCGACGATCGTGTCGCAGGCGATCGACTCGTTCCTGGTGACCACCATCCTGTTCGCCGCGACGAGCAATCCGGCGACCAACGCGCCGTACACGACGCACGAACTGCTGGAGACGGCGGCGACCGGGTACATCCTCAAGTTCCTGATCGCGATCGCGCTCACGCCGCTGATCTATGCCGGGCGGTGGTTCATCCGCGAGCGGTTCGGCATGACGCCGATGCCCGTGAGCCGCGAGGCATGAGCGGGGGCGGCAACGACGGGGAGAGGAGGGGGCGTTTCAGCGCTTGACGGTCACCGGGCCGGGCCTGTTCTGCGCCGGAACGCCGGGAGGGGTCGTGGAGGCAGCCGGGGCCGTCGACTGGCCGCGGGGCTCGGCACTTTCCCGAACTGCCGGTCCACCGGAGGCCGGTTGTGCATCGCCCGGGGACGATGCATGGTTGCAAGGGACAACGCCGGCGCCCGGGGCGCGTGCCGCGCGGCGCTCGCAGCGGAGCATCCAGAGCGTGTGCAGCGTGCGTGCACAGGTGATGCCGACGACGAAGCCGGCGATGGTCGCCACGACCGGCGGCGTGTGCGAGACGGTCATGAGCGTGAACTGCGTGCCCAGGAACATCGCGTAGAGCAGCGGCGAGAGGACCATCCGCTCGAACTGCACCTTGGTCGCGTCCTTGAAGAACGGGACGGTCTCGACCGCGGCGTCGGCGATCCCTTCGATCCGCGGCAACTGCTTGCGGAGGCGGTCGCTCTTGGCCCAGACGTGGTTGGCGATCCAGTGCAGGACGAAATAGATCGTGACGTCGAAGACGATGTCGGCGACAAGCGTCGTGCCGGTGATGATCGCCTTGTCGCTCAGGTGCAGGTGCGAGGCATCGACGACGCCCGATTGCAGCAGGCGCTGCATGAGGTGGACGACGCCCAGGGTCGGCGCGAGCGCGAGAAGGCCCGCCAACAGAATGTTGACGTTCACGTTCACGACCCGACGGGCGTAGACGTTGCCCAACCAACGCAGCATCAGGGGATCGTACCTCCCGTACGGGCCGTCGTCCCCGCGGCGGGGTGGTGGCCGGTCGCGGTCTGTTCAAGGCGTGCCCGGGCGATCCGCACAGCGTCGGGGTTCACGTCGCACCCGGCGGCGCGGCGTCCGAGGCGCTGGGCGGCGACGAGCGTGGTGCCGCTGCCGCAGCACGGATCAACCACGAGCCCGTCGGGCGGGCAGCAGGCGCCGATGAGCAGTTCCATGAGCGCGAGTGGTTTCTGCGTGGGGTAGCCGGTGCGTTCGCGGGCCATGTTGTTGAGACTGGGAACGTCGAGCACCCCGGCGGCAACGTGGATGCCCGGCTCTTCCACCGGCGGCATGTCGAGCACGTCGGTCGCCTTCTTGCTCTGGCCGGCGAGACGGCGGCTGGTCGCGGGCACGCGCGGCGGATCGAAGTAGTAGCGGTCCGGATCCACACAATACAACAGGATGTCGTCGTGCTTGCGGGCGAACCTTCGCGGCGAGGAGCCCCCGAGGCCGTAGGACCAGATGAGGTGATTGACAAAGCGGTCCGCGCCGAACAGTTCATCGAGGAGCAGGCGGACGTGATGGCTGGTGCGCCAATCGACGTGGAGCGCGACGAGCGCCGTGGGCTTGAGAGCCGGGATCGTCGCCGCGAGGCGTGAACGCAGCCACGCGATGAAGTCCTGCGCCGAGCCGAAGCGGTCCGCGTACGACAGGCCGGTTTCGCGCGAGCGGTCCGCGGAGATCGCCGCGCTCGTGCCGTTCGGCGGCGACACCTGCTCACGCCCGGTGTTGAACGGCGGATCGGCGTAGAGGAAGTCCACGCCCTTCATCGGGAGTGACCGAGCCCAGTCGAGCCAGTCGGCCATCCGCACAACGATGCGCGAGTCGCCCATGTTCACGCTCGCGCCTCCGCCGGGAGTGCAGGCCCGGGGCGCACTCCGGCGATCGCCTGGCATAGTCGAGAACGCGGCCGATTCATGGTCAGAGTGTAACACGCGCGGAACAACCGGCGGCAGCCTTGCATCCGGCCGCGGCGCGACCATCGTTGAGCGGAGTCAACTCTGAGTGCGCCGGGCGGGCAACGTCGGTCTTGCCATTTATTGGCAGTTTCAGGCAGACGCGGTACACTCAGAACATGGCCAAGCAGAAACTCACCACCATGAACATCTCGATGCCCGTTTCCACCCGCAAGTGGATCGAGAAGCGCATGAAGGCCGAGGGGTGCACGAACGCGAGCGAGTTCTTCCGGCTCTTGGTGCGGGCGGATCAGCGGGCCGCCGAAGAGGTCCGCCGGTTGCTGGCCGAAGGCGAGAAGAGCGGGCCCGCGAAACCGATGACCCAGCGCGACTGGGACGAGGTGCGTCACGCGGCCAAACACGCCGGGCGTGACCGTCGGAGGAAATCGGCTTGAGGTCGGTCGCATTCCGGCCCGCCGCGGTCCGCGACGTCGCCCGACTCGCGGGGGGTTTATCGCCAAAGACAGCGATGACGCGGCGATGCGATTCATCGCGGGCGTCGAGAGCACGGCCCGCCTGCTGGGTGAGTATCCGCTGATCGGGCGACCCCGTCCCGAATGGAGCAGTCCGAGGTTCCGCTACCGCAGCCGCGCCGTTTCAGGCTTTCCCAACCACCTCGTGCTCTACCGATTGACCCGGGCGAGCGTGGTGGTGGTGCGCGTCGTGCACGGCGCACAGTACGTCGAGTCCCCGCTTCGCCTTCGCTGAACGCGATGGACTGACTCGGGCACGGCCGATCGAATGGGAAGAGACCGAAGCCGTCTATCCCGCCATCACCGGCGCACGCCCGACCGAGTAGTACGTGAACCCGTTCGTGCTCATCTGCGACAGGCGGTACAGGTTCCTGCCGTCGAAGATGACGCGCGAGCGCATGAGGCGCTTGACGCGATCGAAGTCCGGGCTTTTGAACTCGTCCCAGTCGGTCGACACGATGAGCGCATCGGCGCCTTCGAGCGCCTGGTACATGTCGTCGCAGATCTCGAAGGACGGCCCCATCTCGCGGCGCGCGTTCTCGTTGGCGACGGGGTCGAACGCCGCGACCTTGGCGCCGTAGGAGAGCGCCTTGCGCATGAGCGTGATCGCGGGGGCCTCGCGGATGTCGTCGGTGCGGGGCTTGAAGGCGATGCCCCAGAAGCAGAGTTTGCGGCCCGTCAGCCCGCCGGGGGCGTCCTTGGCCTTGAAGTGCGTCATGATCTTGGTGAAGAACCGGTCGCGCTGGGCCTGGTTGAGGTCGTGCACGGCCTTGTTCACGGGCGTGGGCACGCCGGACTTCTCGCCCATCATGATGCAGGCGAGCGTGTCCTTCGGGAAGCACGAGCCGCCGTAGCCCAGGCCGGGGTAGAGGAACTGGTTGCCGATGCGCCGGTCGGAGCACATGCCTTCACGCACACGCGACACATTCGCGCCGTATGCCTCGCAGAGGTTGGCGATCTCGTTGATGAACGAGATCTTGCAGGCGAGCATGGCGTTGCTGGCGTACTTGACCATCTCGGCCGAGAGCACGTCCATCACGAAGATCGGGTGCCCGTTGCGGACGAAGGGGTCGTAGAGGTCCTTCATCTGCTCGCCGACGGATTCCTTCTCAACGCCGACGACGACGCGGTCGGGCTTGTTGAAGTCGTCGATCGCCGCGCCTTCTTTCAGGAACTCGGGGTTGTCGGCGACCTCGAAGGGGATGGAGGGTCCGACGCGTTCGCGGATGCGGTCGCGGACGAGGAATGTGGTTCCGACGGGGACGGTGGACTTGACGACGATGACCTTGGGCTTCTGCGAGGGGCCGAGCTGCTTGAGCACGTCGCCGATGTCGTCCGCGGCGCCGAGGATGTACTTCAGGTCCGTGTGCCCGCGTTCGTCGCTGGGAGTGCCGACGCAGATGAAGATCATGTCCGCGTCGCGGTGGGCTTCCATCGGGTTGGTCGTGAAGCGCAGGCGCCCCGCGGCGGTGTTGCGCTCCATGAGTTCGACGAGCCCGGGCTCGTAGATGGGGCACTTGCCGGCGCGCAGCATGTCGATCTTCGCCGGGTTGTTGTCGAGGCACCAGACGTGGTTGCCCGTATTCGAGAGGCACACGCCCGTGACGAGCCCGACGTACCCCGTGCCGACCATGGACAGTTGCATGAACAGACCTCCGGCTCCCCCCCTCCTCCCCCCCTCCTCCCTCGCCCCTCCCTCGCCCCGGTACACCCGCCGCGCTCCCTCCGCAAGCCCGCGCCGCGCGGAATGGAGACGACAGGACCGGCTGCGCTTGAACGACGCCCGCGCCTCGGCGGTTCGGCGGGCGCCAACGCCACGCTCGGCCCGTCGGAGCGCGAGGGCGGAACGTTATTCGAGCGCTCGCGGGCTCCGCCACGCGCCGCCGGACTGAGTTTCGGTCAAAAACACGTTCGGTGTGAGGCGCGCAGTCCCGGCCAAATCTGCGCGAACAAAGGCCCGACAAAGGCTCCGACCGCCCTCTCCCGCCCGAGGAACGCTCAGGACCGTCCTTCATCGAGCGGCAAAAAGTCCCGCGCCCGGCCCTGGCCCCAGGCCTGGAACTTGGGCCAGAAGACGTCCTTGAGCAGGATCTTGATGCACGCCGCGGCGGGGATCGCCAGCAGCAGGCCGTACACGCCCGCCAGCGCCCCGCCCGCGATCGATGCGAAGAGGATCGAGGGCGTGTCCATGTCGGTGTTCTTGCCCTGGATCGCCGGGCTGAGCACGTAGTCGTCGAGCAACTGGGCGATGAGGTACACCCCGATCGGGGCGAACACGATCCACCACCAGTGCTGCTGGAACTGGAAGAACATCGATTCGGTCTCGAGGGACATGAGCAGCATCGCGGCGGGCACGCCCAGCACGTGCAGGAACGGCACAATGAAGCACAGGCCCACGAGCGGCCCGAGGATGTACCACGCGGGCACGCCGATGAACGCGTACGCGGCGGTCATGTACACCGCGAGGATGCCGACGATCGTCAGGCGCCCCCGCACGAAGCCGGCGATGACACGGTCCATCTTGCCCAGGAGTTCGAAGACGCGGCCCTTGCGCCGTTCGGGAATGAGGCTCTCCCAGAAGTCCTGCACGCGTCCCCAACCGGTCACGAAGTAGTAGAAGAAGAACGCCGTGAGGAAAGCGGTGAAACCGAGGTAGCCGATCGACGTGACGACGCCGACGGCCGCGGAGACCGCCGTCGCGCCGGTGCCGAGCGCCCGCTGGCCGACGGCCGAAGCGATCTGCTCGGCGTTGTCGCGGATGTACGTCATCGCCTGCTGGCCCAGGCTCTTGACGCGTTGGGCCGTGGTCACCGGGTGACCCGGGGCCTCGGGCGCGCGGGGGTCGGGCGGGCCGACGGCGTCATCGGCGGCCGGTGCCGGGCTCTCCGACTCGACGATCGTGTCGCGGATCCAGCGCCAGCCGCGCCCGTCGATGCGCGAGCGCAGCGCTTCATCCGTCGGGGCGGCGACGGAGGATTGAACCTGGCGGATGCTGGCGGCGACGTCGGAGAGGAACGCCGCGCCCTTCACCACGGCGAACGCCGCGCCCAGCGAGACGGGCACGACGATGACCGTGAACGCCAGGATGATGACGGCGACGGCGGCGCCCGGACGGCTGAGGAATCGCCGGCGGGTGATGATCCTGACCAACGGCTCGAACAGGTAGGCCAGCGTGAGGGCCAGGAGCATCGGCACCGTCACGGTGCGGAGCACGTAGCCCAGGTAAACCAGGCCGAAGACCGCCGCGAGGACGAGCAGGTCGCGCACAGGCTGCAACTGCCACAGATGGGTGTGGCGCCAATCGATCGGGCGGGTCTGCGGCGGCGTGCCGTCGGGCGCGGCGCCGGGCGGTAGATTGGTCGGCTTGCTGGGCCCCGTCATGCCCACAAGGTACACAAACCCGCGCGGGCGTGTCAGGCCGGCGGACCGCCGATGGGGGTTTGGATCCCAGGTGCGCTCAGCGCGGGCAGGCCTGCTCGAAGGCCTCGTCGAAGTCGTAAACGCCGGCGAAGTCTTCGATCGAGTCGCGGTCGCTCGAACGCAGTTCGGCGCGGTCGATCATGGCGTAGACGATGGTGCCGAAGTCGTCGGTCTTGCGGACCCCCCACTTGTGCAACACCGTCTTGGCGAGCAGGCCGTATCGCTGGATGGCCAGTTCGCGCAGACCCAGGCAGAGTTGCTGGCCGGTGACGTGGAACCGCTCATCGCTCGCGCCCTGGCGCTCGGGGTCGCGCGTCACATCGCCGTGGACCGACTTGACCGTGTGCGAAAGCCCGTCCTGAACGAAGGCGAAGGCCTGCTCAGAGAACGTCGACGCCTTGGCACGGATGGCTTCCCAATCGACTTGTCGTTGACCCTTCACGGATGTGGGCTCCAGGCTTCTCGGGCACACGAGCGGGGCTTACTTTAGGCGCGGCTCCGGGCGCCATCGGTTGAACTTCCAGTTCGAGCCCGCGCGGGCCGCCGGTCTGGGCGCGTAGCCGCTCCGGACCGGCAGGGGCGGGCGGCGGGGGCACGGGGTCGCCGCCCGGCGAGTTCTCGGACTACTTCGGCTTGCGTCGCTTCGGGACTGCAACGCTGACGTGCGGGTGGGCGTGGTAGAGGTAGCGCAGCGGTTTGTGCGCCCAGTCACCGGCGTAGTCAACGCCGATGCGCGGCGCGCGCACGACCCGCGGGCGCAAACCCTTCGGGTTCAAGGGGTTTTCCGCGATGTCGGGCCGCGGCTCGGCGATCCACAGGGTCCGCGACCGTGCCAGGTCTTCGCCGTTGAGCGCCTTGTCAATCGCCATCGCCTGGCAGAGGCGTGCCGGGCCCGAAGCGATCTCGCGATCGGCGATCCCGGGCCGGGCGCGGAGTTGCCGCATGGTCGGGATCCCCGCGACGGGCTCGAGCGCGCGGAGCAGCACGGCCTCGGGCACGCCCTCGCGTGCGCACACCACGTTCATGCAGTAGTGCATGCCGTAGGTGAAGTAGACGTAGGCCGTGCCGGCCTGGGCGTACATGGCTTCGTTGCGGGGCGTTCGGCGGCCGCGGTACGCGTGCGAGGCCGCGTCGCGCACGCCCATGTACGCCTCGGTCTCGACGATCCGTCCGATGAGCAGCGTGCCGGAGTCAAGTCGCCGGACCAGCCAACTGCCCAGGAGCGCCCGCGCGAGCGAGCGCGACGGGACGGCGAAACGCTCGCGGTCCCACCGTGCCGCCTCGATGGACGCCGGATCGAGCCCGCGCCCGGGTTTCATCGACGGTGTGACCACGGGCCATTGTTGGGGGGCCGACCGAGGGACGTACGATGCGCCATGGAGACCTCGCCCGCGCCCGACGCCATGAAGCCCAGCCCGCTGACCTATGGCTCGTACCTGAAGGTGCCCGAGCTGCTGAGCCTTCAGCACCCGCTGTCGAAACCCGCGCACCACGACGAACTGCTGTTCATCATCTCGCACCAGGTCTACGAACTCTGGTTCAAGCAGATGATGCACGAGCTCGTGGAAGTGTGCGTGTACCTGGACCAGGACAAGCCGCTGCGCGCCGCCCAATTGTTCGAGCGCATCCACCAAATCCAACTGTTGCTCATCGAGCAGATCCCGCTTTTGGAGACGATGTTCTCCGTCGACTTCGCGGCGTTCCGCGGCTCGCTGGGCAACTCCAGCGGCTTCCAGTCGGTGCAGTTCCGCCAGCTCGAGTTCTTCTGCGGGCGCAAGAACCCCGGCATGCTCAAACTCGTCGGGAGCGACCTGGCGGCGAAGGCCGAGATGGAGAAGTTCCTGGGCCGGCCGACGCCCTACGACCACTTCATCCGGCACCTGTCGCGCGAGGACAACGGGATCTTCAACATTCCGGCGGACGCACTCACGCGCGACACCAGCCAGCCGCACGCCCTCGATGAGCGGCTGGTCTCGTCGCTGGAGACGCTGTACCGCCGGCAGGGGGAGAGCCTTTCCGGGGAGCGGTACTACGCCCAGTTCCGCGTCGCCGAGCACCTGCTCGAGTTCGACGAGAAACTGGCGATCTGGCGTTTCCACCACGTCAAGATGGTGGAGCGGATGATCGGCACGATGCAGGGCACGGGCGGGTCGTCGGGGGCGGGCTATCTGCGGACGACGCTCGACGCGACGCTCTACCCGGACCTGTGGGCGGTGCGCGATCGGCTGGGCGGGGCCGCGGCTTATGCCGGGAGGAAGTGAGCCTGTCGGCTGTGCGGCGGGGGCCTGAAGGGGGCGCGGGCCCGCGCGTACCCTGCGTCCATGACGCGCGCCAACGCGAACGGTTCACGCCCGTCCGACGCCGCCAAGCCCGCCGACCCGGGCCGCGCCATCGCCGGCGCCGGGAAGTCGGGCGGCGGCCTGACGTACGCCGACTCGGGCGTGCACCTGGAAGAGAAGGACCGGTTCACCGAGTCGCTGGTGTCGATGATGCGCCGGACGTACGGGCCGCGGGTCATCGACAACCCGGGCGGCTTCGCCGGTCTATTCCGGCTCGACTTCAACCAGCGCCTCTTCGCCCGCAACTACAAGGACCCGGTGCTGGTGGCGTGCTGCGACGGCGTCGGGACCAAGGTGAAACTCGCGTCGGCCGTCGGCAAGTTCGACACGCTGGGCATCGACCTGGTCGCGATGAGCATCAACGACATGATCGTGCAGGGCGCCGAGCCGCTGTTCTTCCTCGACTACATCGCGGTCGGGAAGGTGCAGAAGGACATGCTCACCGACCTGGTCCGGGGCGTCGCGGAGGGCTGCCAGCGTTCGGGGTGCGCGCTGCTCGGCGGCGAAACGGCGGAGATGCCCGACGTCTACGCGCCCGGGGAGTTCGACCTCGCCGGGTTCGCCGTGGGCGTTGTGGAACTCTCCCGCGCCATCGATCCGACCCGCGTCGAAAAGGGCGACATTGTCCTGGGGCTCGAGTCCAGCGGCATCCACAGCAACGGCTACTCGCTGGTGCGCAAGGTCGTGGAGAAGGCCGGGCTGGACTTGAAAACCGTCCACCCGGAACTTCGGGGAGGTAGCCCCAACGGCCGGCGTCCGCGCCGCGCCGCCAAGGCCGGCCCGGCCCGCGGCAGAAACGCCGGGAACGACCGCGCCGAAGCGGCGCCGGGCCCGACGCTCGGCGAAGTCCTGCTCACGCCGACGCGGATCTACGCGCAGAGCGTGATGAAACTGCTGAGGCAGTACAAGGTGAAGAAGGTCATCACCGGCATGGCG
>ERZ795060.4037-NODE-4037-length-12817-cov-4.089484_pt1 | contig 12817 bp, 9 predicted proteins | sample MGYA00375144_ERZ795060 | MGnify/ENA primary metagenome ERZ795060 (study PRJEB30189, sample SAMN05720157) | activated sludge metagenome | isolation source: anaerobic digester from wastewater treatment plant | place: Japan | collected 2015-05-15 ... | reverse complement strand
ATTTGTTGGGTGATTAGTGAGGCGAAGTTTTCTCTATCTACGGCGAGAGCCTGACCTGCGGGGACTCGAGTCTCTTTGGCAGCCGAGATGACGAGCGACCCCAGCTTGCTGATTTCCGCTTTGAGTACTCCGTGTGCCGAAGTAAGCAGTTCGGACTTGAGCGAGTTGCTGCATACGAGTTCTGCGAGCAATCCAGACTCATGCGCGGGAGTCATCACCACCGGACGCATCTCGAAGAGCGTCACATCTATTCCGCGTTCTGCTGCCTGCCATGCTGCTTCGCATCCTGCAAGCCCACCACCGATTATTGTTAGTCTGTTAGATTCCATAGAGACAGTGTAGTGCGTAAAGCTCAAAGAGTAAAGCTAAAGAACGATATATGAACGATATAAGTGCGGAATCCTCCAAATGCGGAATGCGGAGTACGGAGTGCGGAATTGGGGGGAACTTGGCTTGACGCACAGGGATGTGCAGGGAATTTGGTCCGGCGGGAAAAACGCGCCTAAGCATATCAGCAGATTAATTCTGTTCAATGTCAATCCCGCTAATTCACTCCTCCTGGCTTAACTACTACTCTGCCATTCGGATATACTACCCACATCGCATCGTAGTGTTGGCCGGCGGAATTTTTATCATCGGCATAGAGGAACTTTTTCGGGTATTTCCATTCCCATAATTCAATAACAGACATCCCCCAGGCTGATGCTTTGGCTGGGTCCTGGTAGAAGACCGAGTAACCCGGCAAGTTGTCCTTAACTATTACAACTAAAACAGTCTCAGGCTTTTTTTCGGTTGTCTGGGCATCGATAGATCGGGCCACAGGAACAGCAGTCAAACTGTGACTATACATCAATTGCCATTTATGCATCCCCACTCCGATCGATGCCAACAGGAACAATCCTATGGCAAACGCAATGCTCCGGCGCGAAGATACCACAAGGTCATCGACTGCAAATGCCATCAGTAATGCTAAAACTGCGAATGTCGGGTAAGCATGCATCTCTCCTGAGTGCTCTATCAGCAGATGAGGCATACTCACAACCGCAGCGGATGTTATAAGAAGCAGTATTCTTGCTCTTTGACGGTGTCTCGATACACCAAGGGCAGTCAGTACCATAAGAGGAAGCGAAGCAGCGAAGCTGGCTGCTGCCAGGACGATATTCCTCGGAGGCAGGAAGACGGCCAGTGTGTCGATTGCTGTGGTAGATAGCCCCACAAGCAGTATTATGTTCTTCAGCCAGACAATCGGGGATAAATGCATGGAATACCTCCCGGATTCCGACCCGAGTACTATGTTGGCTCTTAATGCAAACCGCAGTGCAAGGTAAAATAATGCTCCGCAGACTCCGATAAGCACGCTCCATCCTATCCGAGACATTTGCGAGCGATTGAGAATCGGTCTGCCTTCAATAGCTACAGCCACTAGCGGGGCAGCGGCAAACCACGCAACACCGGACTCTTTGAACAGTGTCGCTATCATGGCAAAAGAGAGCCATCCGATGATATTCCCCGGACGCTTGAACCTCAGATACGACCAGACCGATAAAAATCCAAGCGCAGTTGACCATGCTTGATTAAAGCCGTCAACCGAGAAAACAGTCGCGCATACTGCTGGTGATATCAAGAACACTGCACAAGCAAGGGCTGTCGTTCTCTTACTTAGCCCTGCAAATCCAGTTATCTTCGAAATGATATAAGCTGTAAGCCCATGAGCTATTACAATGAGCAGATGGTTTAGATATGGAAAAGCGAACGGTATTTGTCCAAGCAGCAGTCTCAAGGCAGGCTCGATTGGACGCCAGAAAGTGTTTTTAGGCAGAAACAACCGCCATGAGAAATCCACAATAGGAGTCGATGAATACCAATCATCCCCTGCAGCAGGAATGAAGAAAGACAAGATTGAGATAACAGCCCACGCAGATACAGGAAGAATCCACAGGAATATCCTGGATTGGTCTAGCTTGTTCATATTTGCCCCTGTCTTTTATGATATATCTGCGCGGGTATACCCAGAACCGGGTACATCATAAAAGCTCATTGGTAGAGGGGCAGCATCATCTATATATGAATATAAAACCGTTGCTTTGGGCTTATGCAATTAGTGGATTAATACTTCCGCCCGTAGTAGCCTTGTTTTAACCCGATTGGCAGCCAGTGGGTGTTGAATTTCTTCAGGTGGACATCGTAGCTGATGCTTGGCTGGCTGTTATCGAACAATATGCTTATATGTACCTTTGCCTCTGTGTGGGATTTGTTCCATAAGACAGCAGGTTTATTCCTGCCAAAGGTCTCGTTTCCGGCAAAATCATAATGGGGATGAGAGAATTTGATTATACAAACTCCCTGTCCGAACTTGCTTCTCAACGAATTCTCCCCTTGTTGTGCCAACGGGATAATTGCAGAGTTATTCCCAGGCAGCTCAAAGGGCTTCGAACCAGGAATCCCAGAATAATCTACAATACAAGGCACATGCATACCGGGAGAGAATCGAACCACAGTTCTGAAAGCAGCTGCAACTACCTGCTCAGTGTCTGTCAGTTTCCTCGGCGCAACCAGCGGGTTCATATCCTCAGAATCATACAGCCCGTCACCATCTGAATCTTTCACCGCCGGGTCTGTGCCTATACGCTTCTCAATCAAGTCGCTCCAACCGTCGCCATCAGAATCTTTGGCTAATGTGTTTGCCTGCGGGACAAGTCCGGTCGTCCAGTCGAGGTAACCGAGGTTCTCATATTCGGCTCCAGTGAAGATTGGATCGCTCCAACTTCCTCCAGTCCGCTTCAACAACCATAAATCCTGGTTAGACCCGATTGCTGATGATGCTGCCAGTGCCCAAAGATTGCCAGATCTGTCTCTTGATACAGCAAGAACCTCAGACCTGACACCCCGGCTTCCCCAGCTTTCCTTACTGGCACTGCGGGGAACTGGCTGCAGAGTGTCCAGCATCATGAACTCAGCAAATGAACATGCAGTGCGATTTGCCTTACTCATTATGTCAATCACGGCATTCTGACCAGCCTTGCCTCCGACATTCGCCAGATTTGCAAACGCATACAGCCGGACTCTTGGATCTGCTGACTCATCCTTTAACTGGTCGATCATGAACTGCACAGCCTCGGGAGAACTTGACCTGGCTATCTTTTGGATGATTTGGACTGTGGAATCGTGTGTTTCGTAGATTAATCTGTTGTTCTTGATCAGTTTGATGAAATATGGAATGTTCAGACGGTCGCTGCCGTTATCAATCAGCCACCGGATGAACCATTCACGAGCATAAGCATCGCTGGTAAAGTCGAGAAGAGATAAAACATCCGATGTCCGGTGCTTTCCAGCTACTTTAAGAAGAATCACCGCAAGGTTATTTAGCCTGCTGAGAGTCTGTTTGCGCTTGTCGGAATCCTCGCTGTTACTTGCTTCCAGTAGAGTCTTGTAGTGCTGTAATTGTGTTTTGGCAATTGGCAGAAGCACCTCGAAAGCCTCATCTCCGAGGTTCCTGAGGATATATTTCTCATCATTTGTGAGCTTATCCAGCCGTTTCGATAGTTGCGTGGCAAGTTTAATGCGTTCAGCCTTGTCTTTGGGAATGCGAGGGTCTTCTCCAACGGTATATCTGCTGAATTCTTCACCGTTAAGGAAAAATCCATCTCCATAGATAGCTAATGGCTGGTTATTCAGGTCTTCCGGGCCTTCCCATGACCAGAGTTTGTTTCCCCGAACATCGAACGAAATAATCTCATTATGCACGCTTGTTATAACCTGTCCTTCGTATATAACAGCCGCGCCGATATGTGATGTTGGGTCAATCTCAAGCCTCTCGGACCACAATTTTCGGCCAGAAGCAGCATCCAGGGTGACGAGAGTACCGGAGTAGTTCGAATAAGCTGCGACGCCTGAGCCAACGGCAGGTTGGTCAGGGATTCCTGCAGGATCCACGAACTGCCAATCGGTTTTGCCTGTTTCGCTATCAAGTGCTGCAACAAGACCGTTATGAGTCGTGAAGTAGATACGGGTTCCGTCGGTTGCTACTCCGGTGTAGCAGTTATCAGAGCCATCTTTTGGCCGGTCTACGGGTCTGCGCCATAGGATTTCGCCGGTTTCATAGTCAAGTCCTATAAGTTCACCGGATGATGTTGCAGCCACTATGGTTCTTCCACAGAGAATGGGACGGAATAGAATCTGCGGACTGTTAATATTATCCATCGTCAGGACATAGGGAATCGGTGATTTTGGCTTCAGATTGACCGACCACAAAGTCTTCTGAGTTTCAACGTCGATTGCAGTCAGTTCCAGAGGATTTAGCTCGCAGTAGAGTATGCTCTGGTGAATCATCGGTTGACTGGAATGGCCTCTTATAGGACGATTCCAGAGCTTTTGGCCTGTTTCAGCATCGCAGACAATTAACTGCCAATCTCTGGCTATGACGAAGACCATTCGGCCGTCTGAAGCGATACCTGAGCTGGGGTTATTGTCGGGGAGCGTGTTTTCCCAGATTTGCTTGCCTGTAGTCAGGTCGATAGCGCCATAAGGTTTATCGCCGCAGTGGTAGACAATGTCTTTGACAACTACGAAATCCTGGATAAGGTAATTTCCGCTTATTCCCCAGACTTTCTTAAACGGAGGCCGCAGATGGATGTCTTCTATAGATGTGACAACGACTGCTGCAGTGTCGACCGGTCTGGAAGACTGGCGGGCATCTGGCCTGGTGAGCATGCGAGCCAGTAACCATCCGATTGCAAACACCGCAACAATAATCAATATAATAACTGCTGTCCGCTTTTGTCTGAGTATGTCCATGTCACTGTTATGATAGACGAGAAATCTCATCAAGTAGTTTACATGATTATATATTAATCGAAGAAATGTTTTTCAGGGCAGATAATTGGAATCGGCATTGCATAAGAGATGAACGAAGAGGGCAATCGGTAGGCGAAGTCAAATGTGTACTGCATATATAGAAGGAAAGGGCGGATGTTTTTTACTAATCCGCCCCGATTATCTTTTCAGGAAGCGAGAGCCTGACTTTCCTCCTGCTCTGAGCCGCTTTCCTCTTTCTTGGCCCGTGTCAGCTTTTCTTCATAGTCACACTCAGCTTTGGAGCACTTATAGCCGGTTAATCGGCCTCTCCAACGCTGTTCAACGAGGACTGAAGAGCATTTCGGGCACTGCCGGTCAATAGGTTTACCCCAACTGACAAAGGTGCAGTCGGGATACCTGCTGCAGCCGTAGAATAACTTTCGTTTCTTAGAAAGTTTCTCGACTACATCGCCTTCACCGCAGACCGGGCACTTAATGCCGACTTTTTTGTCCATAGACATAGTCGTTTTACATTCAGGATAGCCTGAACAGCCAAGGAATGTGCCTGTGCGGCCTTCGCGGATAAGCATCTTGCGTCCGCAGTTCGGGCAGTCTATGTCAGACTCCTTCGGCTGGACGGCTGCTATCTTTTCACGCTCTACCTTGATGATTTTCTTGCACTCAGGGTAGCCTGAACAGCCAAGGAATGGGCCAAAACGTCCCTGTTTGACGACCATCTTGCGCCCACATTCAGGACAAGTGCGGTCTGTTCCTTCAGGTCCCCACTGGGCCTGGGACAGCGCCTTATCGAACGGGCCGTAGAAATCATGAAGCAGTTTGTGCCATTCCAATTTCCCTTCTTCGACGCTATCAAGCTCGGTTTCGACTGAAGCGGTGAACGCAACGTCCATAATCTTCGGGAAATGGTCGACAAGGTAGTCTGTAACGGCACATCCAAGGTCAGTCGGCTTGAATTTCTTTTCTTCAAGGATGACGTAACCACGGTCCTGAATAGTCGAGATGATTGTAGCGTATGTACTCGGTCTACCGATCCCTTTTTCTTCCAGCGCTTTGACCAGAGTGGCCTCAGTGTAACGCGGAGGCGGCTCAGTGAAGTGCTGGTTAGGAGTCAGTTCCAGAAGGTCCAGATTTTCGTCAACCTTGAGCTTAGGAAGGGGGGGCCGCTCCTCATCCGTCAGTTCCGAAGTGTCCTTGCCTTCAGTGTAGACTGCCTTGAAACCAGGGAATTTGATGGTAGAACCTGTAGATCGGAACGTAAACCGGCCAGCAGCGATATCCACCGTGACTACATCAAAGACAGCAGGGCTCATCTGGCTTGCGACGAACCTCTGCCAGATTAATTTATACAGTTTTGCCTGTTCCTTGCTAAGGTACTTTTCCATTTCATCAGGATGGCGCAGCACGGAAGTAGGCCGGATAGCCTCGTGCGCATCCTGTGCACCTTTTTTCCTTACCTGGCGCGGTTTGGATGGAAGATACTCCTTGCCGTAGGTCATCTCGATGTATTCACGAGCTTCAGCCTGAGCTTCTTCTGCTACACGAGTTGAGTCGGTTCTCATATAAGTAATTAGACCAACATGACCGGCATCTCCGAGTTCTATACCTTCATAAAGCTGCTGTGCTGTTAGCATTGTGCGCTTGGCCGAGAATCCGAGCTTACGAGAAGCTTCCTGCTGGAGCGTACTTGTGATGAACGGTGCGGCAGGATTGCGCCTCTGTTCTTTCTCAGTGATCTTGGAGACGACATAATGCGCTCCTTCAAGCTCGCGAAGGATTGAATGGGCTTCTTCTTCGTTCGATACCTCAGCCTTGTTACCATTTATCTGTGCCAGTTTGGCATCAAATGGTTCCATGCGATCCAGAGGAGTGAGTTTGGCGACTATTGACCAATACTCCTCAGATACAAATGCATTGATTTCCCGTTCGCGGTCGCATATCAGTCTTACAGCGACTGACTGGACACGTCCGGCAGACAGATTTTTCTTCACCTTCTGCCAAAGAAGCGGGCTGAGTTTATAACCAACGATACGGTCAAGCACGCGACGTGCCTGCTGGGCGTTCACCCTGTCCATATCTATGGTACGCGGTTCAACCAGCGCATGCGTAACAGCTTGCTTAGTTATTTCATTAAATTGTATGCGTTTCGCCGACTTCAGTTTCAGCGCTTCCAGCAGATGCCAGGCAATAGCTTCGCCTTCTCTGTCAGGATCTGATGCCAGATATACTTCATCTGCTTCTTTGACTGCTTCCTTCAGCCGTTTAAGTACATCCTTGCGATCAGGTATTATTTCGTAGGTAGGCGTGAACTCTTTTTCGACATCCACACCGAAATCACGCTTTGGCAGGTCACGCACGTGTCCCATAGATGCCTCGATCCTGTAGTTCGGACCGAGGAAGTTCTTGAGTGTGCGTGTTTTTGCCGGCGACTCGACTATGATGAGAGACTTCCCCATCTGTTACCTCTATTACTTCTCCTCATAATGCAGGCTGCAACCCTGCCATACGGTAGACGATAAACGTCCTTACCGGGTTCCAACCAATCAAGAGAGATTTACTCCTAGTAGATTATTGGCAGCAGGAACAGCCAGCTAAAACAGCAACCCTGGGGAAGTCTTACAGACATCTCCAGGGTTATTGGAAATATCCCAATAATTATACTGGCGTAGTATGCTATCACGAAGCCTTTTTCACGTCAAGAAGGCAGGCAAAAGTTTGTGACGAGTTATGAGTGATGAGGAGGGAATAGGCTTTATATGTATCGTGCATGCATTAGGAGTGTTATATGCGGCGTTACAATCTTTTTGCGCCGATGCCTAGTTATGAGTCTCAACCAACATTACCGCTCGTCAGATAGAATTATCATCTTCTACTAGTCACTTCCTACCGTCTGGGAAAATATATAGTATCTAAAAACGGTTTCTGGCTGTGGTTTCATAATGTTTTAGAAGCATAGAGTTCTAGGTATAGAACGATACTTAATACTTAATAGTGCATTTTTATTTATCAACTATATTAAATATCATTTCTGAAGATAATATTGATAAAAAGCAATAATTTAATGTTACACGCTCTCATTTTGTGTTGACAAGGTATGGCTGACGTGCTATAACAAAATTGATAATGATGCAACTGATTGATGGGCTGCGGGGACTCGTCAACTGGTGCTAAAGGATTGAAAAAGAAAACAGGGGGCTAGACAGATGAATAGACGTGGATTCACGCTTATTGAGCTGCTTGTTGTAATCGCTATTATAGCGATCCTCGCAGCGATCCTCTTTCCGGTGTTTGCTACTGCAAAAGAGCATGCAAGACAATCACAGTGTTTATCAAACCTCAGGCAGTTAGGTACTGCTTTCCATCAGTATTTAGATGATAACAACGGCATTATGCCTGCTGTTGGATGGGTTGGATTTAATGAAACTCCTTCTGGCACTGGCAACTGGTGTGGATGTACAGCTCCATTCGATCAAGGCGGCAGCTTACTACTTCAAAGAAGCCAAGTATTTCCTTATGTGAGAAACTCGAAGATTTTCGCCTGTCCATCCGATAGAAGTCAGATTGGTAAATACATTCTGGATCCTGCAAAAATCCAGCTATCTTACTCAATGAATGAACAGCTTTGCAGAGTAAAAAAAGATGCATGTACGTTTAAGAGAGAAACCAAGATGCTCCTTCTGATTCATGAATCTCGTGGGTCACAAAATAGCACAAGCCCAAAAGGGATAAATGACGGTATTTTTATGGTTACCCCAGGACATCAGCAGGATCTTCCAAATGATGTCCATTACGAAGGATCGACTGTGCTGCTTCTCGATGGACATGCAAAGTGGATGCACTTCAAACAGATGATTACTGAACGTGACTCAGGGATGTGGTACCCGGTATATAAAGCAGTCACAGTGTGTGACCATAAGTAGTGCCCTGTAAGTTGCTAAGAATAAATAACGAATTAATTGTACCCTGAATAAAAAAGGCTCTGGACCAAGTTTAGTCCAGGGCCTTTGTTTATGTTCAGTTACAGTCGTATGCTTATATCAGAAGGTGCCGCCTTGTCCTATCTACCTTCTTCCTCTTCTTCTTCGACTGTGCCGCCACCTTTTCGCTCAACCTCTACGTGCTCTTTGCGGACTTCACCGGTTACTTCCTTTTCCTCTTCGATTGTTTCAGGTTGGATGACAACTTCTCCAGTCACTTCGCCGCGTTTAGCAGCTTCAAGCCGCTCTTCTACAATCGGAATATGGATGGTTTCACCTTCACGCAGCACTTGTTCACCAGGTTCTGGTGCCCGTCCAGGCTTAACTTCTCTTCTCATGACACGAATTCTGGTCTTGCGTACTGTACCACGGACTGTTTCAGGATGGGTTTCCACTTTCTTGCGGATTTCGACTTCACCAATTTCTTCAGCACGCTTTCTAGCTTCCAGATGTTCTTCAACTTCCGGAATCACTCGCTCTTCACGCATACCACGGGTTTCAGCCTCTTCCATCCTTCGGCCTTCGTACTCTTCAGGTCGGCGTATACCACTCCAGTAATCATAGAACTGGCCAAAGTCGCGCGTATCAGTAGTATACTTGGGCGCGTTTTTGATGTGGTCTCCAGACATATGTACTTTGATTTGCTGGTTTTGGCGATCGATACTTACATGATCTAGTGGAATCAATGTTTTTTCGCCGCCCACTCCAAACACACCACCATGGGTGACGATCATGAATATTGCCTGCTGTGCTTTTTCACTGATAAAAAGGTCGTCTACTTTACCGACATTTTTGTTGTCCTGATCTACAATAGACCAGCCCCGGATGTCCGGATCGCCTTCTGAAATGTGCCATCCTTCCATCTGGTCGAGTCGTTTAAGGTCATTTGGCCTTTCCTGCAGCCAATCTCGTTCCTGTCTTTCAGGTTCGCCTGTGTACATGAACTTATCGCCTCCATACATATTTGGTCAGGATGTCCCTAATTATGTACCCGATGGTTGCGTTTCCCACACTGAGCAAGCTTGAAACTACAATCTTTAATGCGCGATAAAGTTACTAACTTGCAAACGGAACAAGACGTTTGGGGCAGGTGGACCTCGGCTATAGTAATAGTGAGGACTAATAAGAATGGACGTTCTACTTTTTAATCCGAATGCAGGCGGGGCCAGAAAACTTGGCATTACAGCTAAAACACTGTTGTGGAAACTCGGTAAAAAGGCGATAAATGTTGAGTTGCCTCATTGCGGCACAGAAGAGGAAATGATCCAGGCAGCAGCGGGAGCTTCTGGACGAGTGATAGCCGCAGGTGGAGATGGTACAGTACACGCACTGCTCCAAAATGCAGGACAGTGCGGAGTCATTCAGCTTGCGATTATCCCGCTTGGAACTGCAAATCATCTTGCAAATGCTCTGGGTATACCTTCTGATGTCGATTCAGCAATAGATATCATTGCAGAAGGATACAGCAAAGATATTGACCTTGGCAAGGTAAACGGAAATGTGTTTTCTCAGGCTGCAGGAGCAGGTCTGCATGCTCGTGCTTTCCATATATATGGAGAGCGTAAAGATAAGAATAGAATGGATGCTGCTACAGCGGTAATATCCACATATACTGAGTGGAAACCTCAACTGATGAGAGTCGTTATTGATGGTGAGTCTTACCTTGAAGAAGTAACCCAGGTGACCGCAGCCAATACACCTATGTATGGCGGACGGTTTATGATAGCTCCTGATGCAAAGGTTGATGATGGCCTTTTGGACGTAGTTATAGTCGGCAGTCTGAATAAGATTGAGATAATGCAATATGGAATGGCGGCGATGTCAGGAACACTCAGTCAGTTGCCTAAGACTTATACTACAAAAGCTAAGAGAATCGAGATAGCTGCAGTGAGAGAAAAAGAAGAGATAGAAGTTCATGCGGATGCCCAACCGGTAGGGTATACTCCCAAGACTATTCAGGTACTGCCCAGGTGTCTGAATATTGTTGTCCCCAAGGAAAAAGCCTGATGATTGTTGTACTGCATATACATTCCGACTATTCTGCCTGTTCAGAGAGCCATATAGACAAGATAGCGCAATACTGTCGGCAGCACGACATCAAGGCAATCGGATTAACTGACCATGATACTATTGAAGGTGCTCTCAGACTCCAAAAAGAGGCGCTGGATTTGAAAGTGATTGTTGGCGAGGAGATTTCTACCAGTCATGGGGAGATTGTCGGATTATTTCTGAAAGAAAAAATCGAGCCAAATCAGGATCTCAGGGAAACCTGCCTGGAGATAAAGAAACAAGGCGGTGTGGTCTATGTACCGCATCCGTTTGACCGGCTTAAGGTCAACAGGATACGCGCAAGGCATCTTAGAGAGATACTCGACCTGGTAGATGTCATTGAAATCTATAATTCCAAAATCAGTTTAGCTCATTACAACACGAGAGCGAAAAGGTTTGCAGATAAACATCATAAACTGGGCGCTGTGGGCAGCGATTCACACTATGTTGCGTCGATTGGTGCAGCGTTGAATATCATGGAGCCGTTTGAAGGGCCTCAAGACTTCCTGGAGAAGCTATCGAGGGCAGAATTTAAGACTGGGGCATCGAGTTTGTTGTCTACGTGGTGGGTCAGAGTTAGAAAAAGTGTAAAGAGTAAAATGAAAAGTTTTAGAGGTGAGATGTTTTCTTAGAGATTTTAGCATCTGGTGGAGTTTCTATACCAGTTTTCTTTAGTTTTTGAATTTTCCTCGTAAATCCCCGCTAAGTTGCTTCGACAGTCGTTGACAGGCAGTCCGTGCTGAGTTATACTGATTTTGGCATAGGTCTGGCATAGACCAGACTTAACCGTGCGTGATCATTTATAATAAGACAGCGTCTTAGGACGCTTTTTTTCGGGTAGGGCCTTGTGAAAAATATCACGGGTATAAATATGTTACCATAGTATGTCTTGTGATTAAGGAAATACTCGTTTAATTAAGCCCTGTTCGGATTTTTGTTGAGTTTTGCCAGTAGAGGTAGCGTGCTTGTGCACTATAGAAGCTCTGGATTTTATTGACTTCAATTGGCAGAACTCATAGTTATAAACTTTTAGGCAATGAGGCCGCGGTCAAGCATGCAAATGCTGTATGAGTATTGCCTGAAAGTCCAGGATGATTTTCAGCTGACCAAATGACCGTACATGTATATGCCTTGCTGCTACATCATAGTTGAAAATCAATAGGAGTATCAATATGAACGACAGCGCTGGAATACAGGCGCGTTCTACAATGACACTGGCCGATATCTGTAAGATCCTGAACGCGGAAGTCATCTGCGGTGAGGATAAACTGGATGAGCAGGTTACTACAGCTTGTGGATGCGATCTCATGAGCGATGTACTTGCGTTTACACTACCAGGATCTATTCTGCTCACAGGATTAACCAATCAGCAGGTAGTCCGTACTGCGGAAATGCTTGATCTCAAGGCTGTCATCATCGTAAGAAACAAGCGTCCTGATGAGTCTATGGTAGAACTTGCCTGTTCCAAAGGGCTGCCTATACTTTTATCGCCTTATCCGTTATACGAATGCTGCGGGATGTTATTTGCAGCAGGGCTTAAAGGTTGTAATGGAAGCGTCCACGCGAAAGACGAGTCCAGCCAGAAAATCGAACCGGCAAAACCAGGCGAAATGACGTGTGGTGCGCCGGGACTGGGGGATTGATTATGGAAGTAAGCAACCGCGCAGAAGGCTTAAAAGAGACTTACGATGTTGCAGGCCGGGATTTTTCGAGCGCGGGAGCTGCTTCAAGCAGGATCAAACGTATCTTGCAGCAGATTGGTGTAGACCAGGGGATCATCCGCAGAATAGCGGTTTCCAGTTACGAAGCAGAGATGAACCTGGTGATTCATGCCAGTAATGGCGGACGGATAACGTTGGATATCAGTCCAGATGCAGTAACCATACTGGTAGAAGACGATGGGCCAGGAATAACCGACATCAAAAAGGCAATGCAGCCGGGATACTCGACTGCAAGCGATGAGATCAGAGAGATGGGAT
>ERZ795060.4036-NODE-4036-length-12818-cov-5.311526_pt1 | contig 12818 bp, 6 predicted proteins | sample MGYA00375144_ERZ795060 | MGnify/ENA primary metagenome ERZ795060 (study PRJEB30189, sample SAMN05720157) | activated sludge metagenome | isolation source: anaerobic digester from wastewater treatment plant | place: Japan | collected 2015-05-15 ... | reverse complement strand
GACGTGACCCTCGTCAACCCCCTCTCGCTCGAGTACACCGCGGCCTCGAGGGTCACCCTCATGCCGGCCCTCCACCGGATCCACGTCTTCGGGTTCGACTTCACGGGCACGCTGGGAGACTTCACGCTCCGGGGCGAATACGCATACTTCCACGGCAAGCGGTACAACCGCAGGCTCGAAAGCGTGCTCGACGAGCTCGTCACGAGGGAGACGATCGACGACATGTACTCGGACTTCCTCGTGGATTACTTCGCGTCCGGCGGGAGGACGACCTCGAAGAGCTTCAGGCTCGATGCCGAGGCCGTCTCCAAGATGGACTCCATGAAATACGGCTTCGGCGTCGACTACATCCACGGCGACACGAGCCTGAGCGTACAGCTGATACAGGAGTTCGTGCCGGACCACGACAACGCGCGCCCCGTCTATTTCGTGAAGGACGGCTTCGACACCCTCTCGACCTTTCTCCTCAAGCAGTTCTTCCTCCAAAACACCCTGGAGCTCAACCTCAGGGTCGCCTACGATCTCGAGTTCCACGACCACCTGGTCAAGCCCTCGGCGAGGTATCACTTCACCGACAGGCTGCAGGGGACCGTGGGCGCGATAGTGATCGGCGGCGGCAGGAAAGACTCGCTCCTCGGGCAGTTCGGGATGAACGACCAGGTCTACGCGCAGCTTCGGTGCTCTTTCTGAGCCGCCCGGTCCTAAGCCTTTCACCGGCACGTTAACAGGCGGCCCCCTGTGATGCTTGTTGTCAGACAGCCCCCGCATCGGCGAGGACAGCCTGCCCGGTACGTTTCAGAACGTCTCCCTGTGATGCCTGCCCGGCGTGAATGCAGGCATGCCGAGGCGGGCAGGGTGCGCCACCCGGGACCGCGCCGCCCGGTGTGCCGGGGATACCCCGGCCTGATCACCCTGCCCGGGTTATCGTTCTTCCTCTCCCGGGTCTGCTCAGCTCGGTGTCCCGGGGATACCCAGGTATGCCTGCGTGAAGGATCGGCCGCGCCGGGAGAGGCGCGCCCGGAACGCCTGCTTCGGCTCCTGCATGGGGCGGGGACATGCCTCAGGCGCGTCTTCGAGGATGCCCATCGTGTGTGTCGCTTGAGAAGGACCGCCCCGTGAGGAAGAACACCATGCAGAACAGGGGCGCACAAAAGTCTTGCATGGGGACGAGATCTTTGTTATAAAAATAATGAAGCTTCATTACCAACGCAGGGGCACACTGGTATCGGGAGATACAGGGGAGCAGGTGACAGGACGGTCACTCTCTTCAGCCCTCCTGCCCGGCCGGGCAGGAGGGCGTCTTGTGCCTCCTTGAAATGAACCCGGCTTACCTTTGCGTCGGGGATCTCCGCAACCAGCCCAATCGCCGCAACGAGGTCTGGCGCCACTTTGACGAACCCGGCGGACCTTCGCGCCTGGGATTAAGGCATCCAGCCAAGCGCAGCGACAAGGTCGAGCGCGCCTCTCTTTGGTGCGCTCTTGAAGTGAGGGCGCAAGCGCCTAGCCGAGGGTCATGAGGTACGAGCGGAGGTTGGTCTTTGAGTTCTTGAGCCCCAGCTTGTCGCGGATGTTGTTCCGGTGGAACTCCACGGCCCGCTCGGAGATGCCGAGCACCTCTGCGATCTGCTTGGTGGACTTCCCGTCCTTGATGAGGTCCGCCACCTGGATCTCCGTGGGCGTCAGGTTGAGGTAGTGTGAAGAGAGCTTTTTCAGGAAAGGGGAGATGATGTCGTTCAGGTTCGATTCGAGGATCTCCACGTAGGTCTTCTGCTTCTCGTCCAGGTTGCCCATCTTGAGCTTCTCCACGTAGGGCAGCACGAGTTCCTTGATGTTCGCGAGCACCTTGTCCTCGAGTTCCTGCTTGTCCTGCTCCCCCCTCTTGAGGAGGACCTTGAGCGCCGTGTTGGCCTCCTCGAGGTTCAGGGATTTCATCCGCAGCTCTTCTTCCTTCTGGAGCAGGCTCTGTTCCGCCTGCCTGCGCTCCTCGATCTCCCTCTTGAGCCTGATGTTCGCCCTGACGAGTTCCTCGGTCCGCTCCGCCACCCGCTGCTCGAGCCCCTCGTAGGCCTTCTGGAGCTTCTGCTCCGCCACGATGCGCTCGGTGATGTCCACGAAGGAGGCCATGAGGCAGATGGGCGTTCCGTCGTCGTTCTTGACCATGTTCGCGGCGAGCTGCACCACGATGAGCCTCCCGCTCTTCTTGCGCGCCGTGACCTCGCCGGTCCATGTGCCTTCCTCGATCACGGACTTCAGGATGCGCTCTGCGTCGCTCTCGTTCTCTGCGAACGATATGATCGAGCGCCCTATGACCTCGGAGGGGTCCTTTCCCCCCCAGAGGTCGAGGAACGCACTGTTCACGTAGGTGATGGTGCCCGTGAGGTCGCCTATGACGATGCCGTTGATGGAGGACGCGATGGCGAAGTCCTTGATCCTGAGCTCCTCCTCCATGCGCTTTCGATCCGTGATGTCCACGAAGGAGTCCATCATGCACACGGGCTCGCCCTTGTCGTTCCTCACGAGGCTCGCCGAGAGGTGCACCGTGACGGGCGAGCCGTCCTTGCGGTAGCCCGAGACCTCCCCGGACCAGCTCCCCTCCTCGAGCACCAGGCGGTAGATCGTCAGGGTCTCTTCTTGCGACTGCGCGAGGGAAAGGACGGACGTGCCGATCACCTCCGAGGGATCCTCGGCCCCCCACATCCTGAGCGCCGCCTCGTTGACGTAGATGATGTTGCCCTCGAGGTCGCTGATGCCGATGCCGTTGATGGAGGAGGCGATGGCGAAGTCCTTGATCCTGAGCTCCTCCTCCATGCGCTTGCGCTCGGTGATGTCCACGAAGGAGTACATCATGCACACGGGCTCGCCCTTGTCGTTCCTCACGAGGCTCGCCGAGAGGTGCACCGTGACGGGCGAGCCGTCCTTGCGGCTGCCCGAGACCTCCCCGGAGAAGCTGCCGTGTTCGAGCACCGCCGTTATGACCGCCTGGGCTTCGTCCTTGGACGAGACGAGCGACATGATCGACGACCCGACGACCTCGCCGGGGTCGGATGCGCCCAACATCCTGAGCGCCGCCTCGTTGACGTAGGTGACAATGCCCTCGAGGTCGGTGATCCCGATGCCGTCGATGGAGGAGGCGATGGCGAAGTCCTTGATCCTGAGCTCCTCCTCCATGCGCTTTCGATCCGTGATGTCCACGAAGGAGTCCATGCCGCAGACGGGCTCACCCTTCTCGTTCTTGACGAGGCTCACCGACAGGTGCACGGTGATGGGCGACCCGTCCTTGCGGTAGCCCGAGACCTCCCCCGACCAGCTGCCGTTTTCGAGCACCGACCGGTAGATCTCCATGGCCTCCTCCTGGGACCTCGCAAAGGAGAAGGCCGACCGGCCGATGACCTCCGAGGGGTCCTCGGCGCCCCACATCCTGAGGGCCGCCTCGTTGACGTAGATGACGTTGCCCTCGAGGTCCGTGATCCCGATGCCGTCGATGGAGGACGCGATGGCGAGGTCCTTGATCCTCAGTTCCTCTTCCATGCGCTTGCGTTCCGTGATGTCCAGGAACGAGTCCATGGTGCAGATGGGCTCACCCCTCTCGTTCTTCACCAGGCTCGCGGTGAGGTGCACGGTGATGAGGGACCCGTCCTTCCTCCTGCCGGAGATCTCGCCCGACCAGCCGCCCTTCTCCATGAACTCGGAGAAGACCCTGATGGCCTCCTCCTGGGACTCGGCGAACTCCAGGGCGGACCGGCCGACGACCTCCGAGGGGTCGTCGGCGCCCCACATCTTGAGCGCCGCCTCGTTGACATAGAGGATGTTGCCCTCGAGGTCGCCGATGCCGATGCCGTTGAGAGAGGAGGCGATCGCGCACTCCTTGATCCTCAGCTCGTTCTCGATCCTCTTGTGCTCCGTCACATCGATGAAGGAGCACATGAGGTGGGCCGGCTCCCCATGCTCGTCTTTCACCAGGCTCGCCGTGAGGTGCACCGTGATGGGCGCTCCGCTCATGGTCCTCCCGGTTATCTCGCCGGACCAGCTGCCTTTCTCGAGCACGATCGAGAGGATCTCTCTTGCCTCCTGTTCGGACTCGGCGAACACGGTCACGTGCCTGCCCATGATCTCCGAGGGGTCTTTGGCGCCCCACATGTCGAGGGCGGCCTTGTTCACGTAGGTGATGGTGCCGGAGGGGTCGCCTATGACGATGCCGTTGATGGAGGACGCGATCGCCGATTCCTTGACCCTGAGCTCCTCCTCCATGCGCTTGCGCTCCGTGATGTCGATGAAGGAGCACACGATGCAGACAGGCCTCCCCGCGTCGTCCTTCACGAGGCTCGCGGAGAGCAGCACGGTCACCGCCTCGCCGTTCTTCCTCCAGCCGGAGACCTCGCCCGACCACTCGCCCTTGACAAGCACCGTCTCGAGTATCCCGAGCGCCTCCTGCTCGGACTTGGCGAATATGGTCGCGCGCTTGCCGATGATGTCGGAGGGGTCGTCGGTACCGTATATGGAGAGCGCGGCCTTGTTCACGTAGGTGACGACGCCGTCCAAGTCGCCTATGGCCATCCCGTTGATGGACGAGGCGATGGCATAGTCCTTTATGTGGATGTCTTCGGCCGCACCACCGTGGGTCGTCAGGCCGTCGGACTCTGTACGGGCGGTTCTGTCCACGCCGTGCTCATCCATCGCCGTTCCTCCGCTTTGGGTCGTGTGTGCGCCTGCTGGCGGGATGTCCCATCGCAAGTCGGTGGGTCATGCGTGAGGTGCTTCTACCATACGAGGTCGCGGCTGGGCAACATGGTGCCAAAGGGGCTCTCGTCGCCGCGTCCGGCCCTCCTGGACGTGGGGCCTCATGGCCCCGGGAGCCGCTGCTCTTCTTCCACAGGGCGCCTCGGGCCTCGACGCACAGGGCGTCAGGGTCTCTGCGCGTCTCTGCGACTGCCTTCGACGGTAGGCCCCGGTCGAGATTCGCTGGGTGCGGCGGCAGGCCTCGCACCCGCACTGCATCCATACCCTTGAGAACGAGACCGAAAGGCATACTCAGGCCGTCGACGTCAGGCCCCCGGCCGTGCGAAAACCCGCATATGCATCAGAACGGGACCACGAAGCCCACCTGGATGTTCGTCACGTAGACCTCTTTGTACACGCCCACCCTCACCGGGTCCTCGTAGCTCCACTGGGAGAGGTCGGAGCCGGGGTACCAGTCCGGATTGGGCCTGGTGAACGAGACCTCCAGCACCGGGTCGAAGGCCTTCAGGTCGTACAGGGTGGTGGTCGCCTCCGCCACGAACGTGAGCCTGCCGTACACCGGCATGCTCATGCCCGCGCCCAGGTTCACCAGCAGCCCCGTGACGGATTGCGAGCGGTTGATCGCCACGCGGTACTCGGGGCCCTGGAAGTACTTCTCCTTGACGGCCTTGCTGTCGCAGTCCCTCACCGCGGTGCAGAAGCCGAGGCCGCCGGTTACGTACGCGTTGAACTTCGGGCTCTGCTTGACCTGGTAGACTGCGTTCAGTGACACGGGGAAGAGGTAGAGGTCGGTGTGGACGTCGATGCGCTCGAGCGACTCGGAGCTCGTTACCACGGCCTCTGCCTCGGCGTGGTAGCTGATGCCGAGGTTCTCGTCCGGCAGCTCCTCGGGGGTGATGACCACGCCGGGCTCCTTCACGTAGCCCGGGTAATACTCCTCGGCCGCCACGAGGATGGACTGCCTGTCACCCTTGATGGACCAGTCCCCGCTCAACACGCCCACCCCGACGGTGGCGCTCAGGGTGAGCTTGTCGCTCATGCGCTTTCTCGCGCCCATGGTGACCATGCCGCCGTAGTCTACGAACTTCTTGAAGGTCGAGTCCACAAGCGGCACGAGGACGCCCGCGGAGACGAAGGAGAACGTGTCCTTTTCTGACACGGCGGTCGCCAAGGCCTGGTGGGTCAATTCCTCTTCACCGCTCGCCTGGGCCAGCTTCACACCGCGTTGCGCCGTGCCGTCTGCGCCCGTTGGGCCCGCGGGACCGGCCGTCTCCTGGGGCTGCGCCTGCACGTTCGTGGTGTACAGGCCCAGTATGCCCGTTTTTTGGGGGACGTCTGCGAGCTCGAGGTGCGCGGGTTCGTCCTTGTCCGCGGCGGTCTCCGTCGCCTGCATGGGGGAGGGCACCCTGACGTCGGATCCCGCTGTCATGAGGGTCTCGACCGCTGTGGTCTGCCCGGATGCCGAACCGAGGATCCCGCCTGTTTGCGGGGTCGTGTCGAGTTCGGCGTGCACGATCTCGTCGCCTGGGCCTCGGTCTGCAGCCGGCTCGATGGCTGTCCTCGGCATGGAGGACGAAGAGGGCTTGGACTCAAGGCCAGGACCTGGGGCCGGGTTTTCGAGACGCGCCTCCTGCCGCCTTGTCGGTGAGAGCAGGGAGCGTATGAACCCGAGCAGGCTTTCGCTCTGGGGGGATGTCGACAGCTCCTGGTGCGTGATGCCCTCCTCCACCGGGTCTTTCACGGCCTGGGCGGTTGCGGCGCTCGGCGGCGACGAGAAGGCCTGTGAGGACAGCGACTCGTCCCCGGGCCCGTCCGCCTCGGCCGGGCCCGCCGGCGCAAGGGCGATCGCCAAGGTTGCGGCAAGAACAGCTGCGTACAGAGAGCGTCTCATGTCTGATCCCTCCCGGCGGCCTTCGTCCAGAACGGGCCGCCCCATACAATGAAAGACATCATCGGTCTCGATCCTCCAAGGTCTGCCTGCTCGACCTGCCTTGTCGGTGCCTGCGTCATAATAGAACAAAAACCCCGAACCCGTAAGGGGGCAGTTGGGTGCTTCCCAACCCGCTTCATGCATGCTCCATCTTTCTCCAGCCTTACTCCAGGGGCTCGACAGGCCGTTGCATGCCGGCATCGAGCCGTGCGCATGCTCGTGCAGCGCAGGGATCACGGCCGTCGTCACGCACGAATACCCCCTTGTTTTTGTGCAAGAAACATTCCCTTGACACCGCTCGATGGTACGTGAGTGATCTCGGGACATTGCACGGCATCTCCATGGTGCGGGATCCCAGGCGAGACCGGGTGTGTGCATTTTCAGGGCAACAAGTGAGCAACATTTTTCTCCTGCAGAGGGCGTCTTGGTGCCTGGACGTGTCACCCCTGATCGAGGGGCTGCTGTTTCTTCCGCAGGGCCTGTGCGGTCACCCTCGAAGAACCCGGGCTGTCCCCGCAGGCACGGCATCGACCTCCCTCTCCTGTGCGGTTAGGGTTCCATCAACGGCTCCCGCTGGCACGGCATCGACACCCTCCCGGACCCGGCAGGGCCTGAGGAGGTGCTTCCCGAACGGGCGATGCGTAGGCGGCGTGATGATCCTTTGAGAGGACGCCGAACGAGGCATGCCATACCTAGTACGGTTTCCATGGCGTGCTTTCGCCTCAGGCCCGACCGGGGGGCCGTAACGCGTCGAGCCCTGTGCTTTTCCGTCATTCCAGAGGAAGGAGGTGACGCCTTGAGACCGGGGAGGGACGAAGACAGCGGCAAGAAGAGCGAGCGGAGCCCTGGTTGAACAAGTACCTCGGGGAGAAATCCGAAGGATCGGGCGCAGCTCCGCTCTCGTGCGTATCCACGCCCGCGTGCCTTGGCCCGGAGATGTCGCATCGTGCGCATCTCGCAGGCCGGTTCGCAAGGTCGAGCCTGTGGCCGCCCTTGGCGTCTTGTCACTTCCCGGCCGGGTCCAGGCCGGAGCCCGCCTGCTCCCAGAAGCGCCTGAACGCCTCGAAGTTCTTCTTCGAGAAGCGGCGCTTCAGCGTGCCGGAATCACCCCGGAGAACCACGGTCACCTCCGTGGAGGAAGCCAGATCGCGCAGCAGATCCGGGGCCACGTCGTGGTAATAGGAGGTCTCCTCCACGAGCCCTATGGAGATGGGGACCCTGTGATCTTTCGAGCCTCTCCCGTTCAGCTCGACCCTCCTCCCGTCGATCTCGAGAACAAGGCTCTGCCCAGCAGCCACCTCCATGAACGACGGCCCGCGATACACGACGAACAAGGAGAACGAGGGGTTCCCTTCCTTGAGAAAGCGCTGGGCGTTGAGCTCCAGGGTCTTGAACCCGCCTGCGAGCCGGTTGCCGCTCATGCGGATGACCTCGGCCGAGGTGGAAGGGTCCGTGAAGGTGGTGACGACGGCCGAGCAGGCGGTCGCCATCAGGGTGAGGGCTGCGGCTATAAAGGCTGGAAAGATCATCCGGGTCTTCTTCGGTGTCCGTGTCGTGTTGCTCATGGTGTGTCTCCCTGCATGAACGTATTCGTTGCGCTCGGCCGACCCCCGCCCTTTGCGGGCTGCCATGCTTGTATGCAAACTCGATGCCCGGGCGTGACAGCGGGGCACACCCCGCTGCACTGTTTTTATGCAGGGGATCGCGCTCCCCCTACCTGGCCACTGTTCACGTAACGACATGCGCCAGGGAAGCGTTTCCTCTCTTCTCGTTCATGCAGTGGGTTGCGCCTGGAATGACCGAGTCAGGCGGAGGCTCGAAGGCTTTTTCACGGATCGCCCTTTCGCGGGCTGGTTGCACGCACGGCAGGTCGGTGGTATCGACGGGGCGGGCGAGCACAGGGAACGGGTGACGGAGAGCGGGCTCACCTCGCGCACGAAGGCGGGTTGTCTTTTCCCGGCATCATCGTTATCCTTGATCTCGTACTGGTCGATTGAACGGTGAAGGACGATGCAAGGAGGGAAGGACATGAAGCACAGGACACTGCGTCTCCTCGTGTTCGTCGCATGCGTGCTCGCATCCGCCTACGTGTTCCAGGGATGCTCCACGGGCGGGGACACAGAGGAAGAGGAGCCCATAGAGACCCCGGATCTCTCCGGGGTGTGGTGGGGTTTGATGAGGAGCGAACTCGTGTTCGGGGTCGTCGTCCCGCTCGAAGGCGACGACACCGGCCTGGAGTACCGGACCATGCTCGTCTCGGACGCCAGCGCCTACATCTCGCCCGTGGAGGACGTGTACGACGCCTTCCCCTATGACGCCTTGCCCTTGAGGGTGGTCCAGGAGAACGCTGCGGTCATCGGGGGCGACCTCGTGCAGTACGAAGGCGGCTCGCTCGCCTATGCCGCGGCCGTGGAGGAGAAGCTGTGGCTCAACGGCGTGGGCTACGAGAAGAGCCTCTTGGGCGGTCCTCTGCTCGGAAACGGCGCTGTCAGGTTCTACAGGAAAGACGTGGATGGGGAGCTCGAGAGCGGCAGGGTCTCCCAGTTCGTCCTGTATTACAACGACGCCTTCGAGGACGCGCCGAACGTCAGGGACCTCCAGGGGACCTGGACTCTCTCCGGCGGCTGGGCATTCGGCAACGACATGGAGCTCACCATCACCCCCTACGTGACCACGACAACGGGGGGCACCGTCTCGGGCAGGGATGCAAGGGGCAACACCATAAGCGGCACCATCGTGATCCACGCCACGGAGCCGGCCTCGAGCGTCTACGACCTGGATCTTTCCTTGAACGGCGTCCCCATGAGCGGGCTCGCAGCCAAGATCGTGTTCAGCGAGTCAGACGAGAACAAACCCTCCGGGATGAGCGAGGGGGTATACCTCGTCTTGTGCGCGGCGAGCGCCGACTTCTCCAGGATACTGGGAGGGCTGGCAGAGCCTGAGTGAGGGTGGGGCCTGTGACCACCCAGGACGATCGTACCCTCTCGTGCACGCGTTCCCTGGGGGTGGGGTGACCGCACAGGATACCTCCTCGTGGGATCCGCACGCGGGCAATGGCCCGACCTGAAAAGGCTTTTCGCGTAATCGCCGATGTCGAGGGACCTGGATGCGGGCTGGGACCCTGCTGTCTGACGAGTGACTCTTCCAGGAGACTTTGGTCCGCCTCTCGAGACCCGTCCTGTGCATGGGGGCGCTCGGTGATCCAGGATGCCGGCGAAAGGGTGAGGTATGTCAGTCGGATGTCCCGACTCTTCAATAATGCCCCCTTCTCGCTCGAGAGAAATGCCCCCGTGGGAGAGGTCTGGGAGGATGGTCTACCTGGTGTGTAAACTCAAGAGGATGGGGCACGGGAAGGCCCGCCCGGTGGATATGATGCCCAGGGTCTCGGCGGCGAACCCCAGTGTGTATACTTAAAGGTTCGGGTAGGCCCGCCTGGGGCATGTCCGGGGACCCGGTCGTACAGGGTGACCGCAGGGAGAGGGCCAGTCAGCCGGGCGAGGGGCCTTGAGAAGATATAAAAAAGGAAGCAGCCACGGGGCTGGGGTACGTCGCCCACTGCGTCGGCACGCCAGGCCATCTCGGGGAGGGTATCGGGGGAGCGGCCACGGTCCCGGTCTGGACAGGTCTCTCGCGGGCGAGGCCGTGCGCGCCTGGATGATCCGGTCTCATCCCGCGCGATAGACACCGAGGCCGCGCTGCCAGGAAACCCGAGTCCCATGGCACCGTGGATGACCCAGGTTGACCGAGCTCGTGGTATCAACCGGGGATTATTATATTGTATGTCGTGCCATGCCCATGACCAGGGGTCTCCTGGACTGGCGCGCCTACAAGGGGTGGGGCATGATGAGGCGGCACCAAAGGGTATCCCCCAGGTCCTGCTGAACGGGCCCTGAGTCATTGAAATCTTTTTCCTCTTCAGCGAGGGAAAGAACTTTCACTTTACCCATGGGTTATAAGGGTCATAGAGCATAACCTATTGAGAAATTGATGGGATTTGGGGCCTCCACCCTGTGGCATGTTTATTGCTCGATGGTCTGACGTATGACCATTCGCCACGCATCGACGAGGGCAACAGCTGACGCAGTTCCTGTTTCAGGGAGATGAATGATGAAACGGTGCAATGAAAGAGGTTTGTACACGCTTGTTGCAACCCTGGCGGCCGTGGTGTTGATCACCTGGCAGGGGGTCGGTTTGTGTGCGGAGGCGTCCGGCGCTTCTGCCGTCACCTCGCACGACTACCTCATGGACAAACAGGCGGACTACGGGTGTTCCATGGCCATGCTCGACGACAGCGAGCTGTCCGACGCCGTGGCCTCCGGTTTCTCGAAGTTCGACCTCGACACCACCACCGGGCTCGCCCGGGTGTACCTCAACGTGGATTCCCGCTCGTTCGTCGAGGTCGACTCCATCAAGATGGGGTACTACAATTCCGGCTGGGACCAGGACTGGACGAACGTGTCCTTCGGCGCCGCGGGTGACCTGCTCGAGTGCAGGGGCCTGTTCATCGAGGCCCAGTTCGCCGACATCACCGACCCGGTCAACCGGAGGCTCGAGAGCCTCAAGGTCGGGACCCCGTCCATGACCGGGCCCATCTCGGCCACGTTCAACTCCTTCAGCGGGCACATCGAGAACCCCATCGACGGGGTGCTGGTGGACGGCTACAGGTTGAACCTCGGCACGAGGACGATCCAGAGCACCAACAGCGAGTTCTACGTGAAGTTGTCAACGACCGGCGCCCAGACGGGGTGGTGGTTCTACTGGAACAACGCGACCATAACACCGTGAGGGAAAGGGACGCTTGGCGAGGGGCCGCGAGGTCGCCCGGCAAGGGCGGGCAGGCCCTGGAAGACGGGGGTTGGGAAGAAAAGGACGAGGCGGCCGACAAGAAGGGCACGTTGAAAGGTCAAGCGGCCGCCGCCGGGACAAGGAAGAGAAAGACGAGAACCTGGACGAGGCTGAGGGTTGCACAGATGGTGTTTATACAGGCACACGGGGCGCATGCGGCAATCGAGCCGGTTTCCATGATGTGCTTTCGCCTGCGGTCCTACCGGGGCCGTAACGTGTTGAGCCCTGTGCTTCTCCATAAATCCTGAGGAAGGGGGTGATGCCTGGGGACCGAGGAGAGTCGGAGACAGCGGCAATGAGCGGTAACGAAGCAAAGGTTGAACAAGCACCAGTGAAAGACAAATAACACATTGGAGGCAAAAAAGTTATGAAGAGAGTATTGACGATTCTGGCCATCCTTCTGCTGCCCCTTTCCGTCTGGGCAATGACCCCTGTGTCTGATTCCGATCTTTCGAACGTGACAGGTCAGGCCGGTGTCAACATCAACGCCGACCTCACCATGAACATCACCATCGGCACCATTGCATGGGGCGACGCTTCCGGTATCGACACCGGGTTCGCCCAGTTCGGATGGGGCACGTCTGACACCACGGCCGGCTACGTGGGCGTGACCGGTTTCAACATCTCCAACCTCAGGATCAAGGCCCGCGAGTCTGACACCTACAACGGCTACACCACGACCATGCTGAAGCCCATCACCATCGACGTCGGCTCCGGCTCGTCCCATGGCAGCAACACCTTCGTGCGCTTCGGCCTCGGGTCCCTCCAGATCACCATGGACTCCATGACCCTGACCGTGGCCCTCGGCGCCGCCGGTAACGACCTCACCCAGGTGCTCGGCACGGCCAACCTCGGCCCGATGGGGATCTACATCAACCCGGCGAGCTACGTTGACATCTACGCCGCGAGCGACGTCGTGGGCGTGAACTTCACGATGAACGTGATCGTCGACCAGTTCTCCATGACCTACATGTCATGGGGTGACACCGACGGCGCGGGCAGCAACGTGGGCGCCGGCGGCGTTCCCTGGTTCGTGAACAGCACCGCCGGTTATGTCGGGTTACAGCTCATAAACGTGGGCGGGCCGATCTCGATAAGCGGCTCCGTCAGGATCGACGTGGGTACCGTGAATACAGGGTTCTATGCAGAACACGGCCCAACCACCGTGGTCCACATGGTCTTCGGCGACAACTTCACGTTCAACGTGACCGGTCCGATCACGGCGAACGTGATGCTCGACAGCGCGGCTGCCCTCAACAGCGCGGGCGCCCATACGCTGGGTAACATCTACATCTCCAGCTTCGGC
>ERZ795060.4025-NODE-4025-length-12842-cov-5.418003_pt1 | contig 12842 bp, 8 predicted proteins | sample MGYA00375144_ERZ795060 | MGnify/ENA primary metagenome ERZ795060 (study PRJEB30189, sample SAMN05720157) | activated sludge metagenome | isolation source: anaerobic digester from wastewater treatment plant | place: Japan | collected 2015-05-15 ... | reverse complement strand
TCGGTTCAGGCAGGACAAAGATTGAAACAGAAGAACAATTCCAAAAAGCAAAAGAAAGTTGCGAAAAACTTGGCATTCATGCAATTGTCATAATAGGAGGTGATGACTCAAACACAAATGCTTGTTTGTTAGCAGAATATTTCCTTGCTCATCAAGTGCAAATTAGAGTAATAGGATGCCCAAAAACAATAGATGGCGACCTTAAAAATGAGTACATAGAAACATCTTTTGGCTTTGATACTGCGTCAAAAGTTTATAGCGAATTAATTGGAAATATTGTAAGAGATGCAAATTCAGCTAAAAAATATTGGCATTTTATAAGGCTTATGGGACGTTCAGCCTCGCATATAACACTTGAATGCGCATTGCAAACACATCCTAATATAGCAATAATATCAGAAGAAGTGGCTGAAAAAAAGAAGACTTTAGATCAGATTGCCGAAGAAATAGTTTCTGTAATAGTAAAAAGAGCAGAGAAAAAAATGAATTATGGTATTGCTCTTATCCCGGAAGGGCTCATAGAATTTATCCCTGAAATGAAAGCCCTTATCAGAGAATTGAACGACCTGATGGCAAGAGAAACAGCAGGCTTGTCCTTCTTAAATGATGATGAACAAAAATTAAAATTTGTAAAAAGCAAACTAACAACAGAAAGTTCTAAACTATACGAATCTCTCCCCTCTCAGATTCAGCTTCAACTCATAAAAGACAGAGATCCCCATGGAAATGTCCAGGTGTCCCTGATAGAAACAGAAAAATTGCTTATTGAGATAATTCAGAAAAAACTTTCAAAATTAAGAAAAACAGGCGAATATGTAGGAAAATTTTCAGTGCAAACTCATTTCCTCGGATATGAAGGAAGATGCGCAGCGCCATCAAATTTTGATGCAGATTACTGTTATAGTCTTGGCTTCACTGCCGCAGCTCTTATTGCAAATAATCGCACTGGATATATGGCTTATGTCGGAAATCTCGCAAAAACCGCATCAGAATGGATTTGCGGAGGAATACCATTAACAACAATGATGAACATCGAGAGAAGGCATGGAGAAGATAAACCAGTAATAAAGAAAGCTCTTGTAGATTTAAAAGGAAAACCTTTTGCGGAATTCGCAAAAAATCGTGAAAAATGGGCCGTTGATAATTTCTATCTATATCCAGGTCCAATACAATATTTTGGACCTGAAACAGTTTCTGAACTAAGAACAAAAACTCTCATTTTAGAAAGTAAAAAATAAACTTAAAAAAAGCAGTTGGGCGCATTTGCCGTAGATAACACGGCAGCGAGACGAGCTGTAGCAACTACTAGTGGAAGCTAACAAAGCAGATACGAACTTCTTGTTTTTTTAGGATAAATTTAAGGACTCCACGTAAGACCAAGATTAAAGTGAAACCGTAGTTTTCTGTCAATATTTTTTAACTTTGAACTCTTGACAATAGGATATGCTAGATCCAATTTTACAGGTGCATTGAAATATGGTAATTTTATTCTTAAACCATAACCTGCACCAACATTAATTTCATCCAATTTCATATCCCATGCCCTTTTCCATACCCCACCTGCATCAACGAAAATCGCACCACGAATAAAGTCATAGATAGGATGGGTAAGTTCAACATTTCCAACTATCATTGATTCGCCTCCATAAGGATCTTTATTGTGGTCTATTGGAGAAATTTCCCGATAAGGAAAACCTCTTACAGTATCACCACCTCCCAGGAAGTATCTTTCATATATCGGAGCTAATTTTCCCCCACTGCCAAACCTATCAACCTGTCCTATTTTAAGTCCTGTATGAAGAGTAAACATATTTTCGATGAATGAGATGTAATTACTTCCCTGTAATTCAAGGCGATAACTGTTTACACTTGCACCAAATATTTTAGAGTTTAGCTCTGTCATCGCTGATAAAAGATATCCATTTTTAGGATCAAATAAACTATCTCTCGTATCACGCGAGATATTTAAACTGAACTTACTTATCGTATCGGTTCCCTTTTCCTTCTGAAAAATCTCAGAAAGATCATTATCCATATCATAAATCTTTATACCAGCAATAGTATATCCGAGTCCAATACTGGTAAAATCATCAAAAATTCTTTTTGTAAGCGAAAAATCACCACCAAAACTTCTCTGATTCCAATCATCATATTCTCTATCATGATAGAATCCTGAAAGATTAAGACTTAATGGTATACCAAAAAGCCACGGCTCTGTAAAATCAATAGAAAAATCACTTCTTTCAATCCCATATTGACCGGCAAGACGGAGCCTCTGTCCACCACCTGTAAACCAATTTCCTGGATCAAAAAGATCAAAATTACTCTGGCTTAACTCTAATGTTCCAACCAAACTATCCGTATCAGAAAAACCACCTCCAATTGCGAATTTCGCAGTATCTTTCTCTTCAACAGTAATATCTACGTCTTTCATTGAAGGATCAGGAACTTTTACAGTAACCGCTTCAACCTTTTCAAAATAATTCATACCCATCAAGCGATTTTTACTTGTTTCGATTAAGTCAGGATTCACAGGATTGCCAGGTTGTATTACAAGCTCTCTACGGATGACATGGTCTTTAGTATTAACATTTCCTGATATATTAATGTTCCTTACGGTATAGGCTGTTCCTTCTGTAATTTGAAAATCAAGCTCAACAGTAGCTTTCTCATAATCTGGCAATCTTATAACTTCACAAATGAAATCATCATAACCAAGCGGATAATAATTAGTTTTTATGGCATTTACGGATTCTTCTTCTGCTTTTATATTAAATATATCCCCTTCCTTGATAGTCAAAAATGCTTTTAACTCCTCTTCAGTGAACTTTGTATTTCCAGATATTTTTATCTTTGATACTTTATATTGCTTTCCCTCTTCAAGCTCAAAAGTAACATCAACTAACTCAGGATCGTCGGGGATTTCTTTAACTTCAACATTTTTTACAGTAAAATCAAGATAACCCTTTTCCCAATACAATCTCCTGAGACGAATTTTATCTTTTTCTATTTCATCTTCTGAATAAAGCCCTGTGTTAAAAATCCAGCTCCATAGGGAGTAACAAGTAGCGATTGAATTTTTAAGTTTCCATGATGAATAAATTGTATTCCCCTTAAACGATACTGAATTGACTTTTTTTCGCAAGTTTTCCTGAATATTTATTTTAACAATAACTGAATTATCTTCAAGAGGTTCTGTACTCTGGGTAATCACCGCAGAATAATAACCTTTTTCTTCATAAAATTTACGTAGAGACGATAATGATTCTGAAAGTTCCTTATCATTTAATATGGAATCTTGTTGGATAGTAATTTTATCTTTTAGCTTATCTGAAGAATATTTTTTATTCCCAATAAATTCTATATTTTTTATTCTCGGTTTTGAAAGAGTTTTAAAGATAATCTCTATCTTTCCATCTTTTTCATAAGATTCTGCAGCAATGTCGGCAAACCTACCGGTTGAATATAAGCGCTTTATATCATCATCAAGAATTTTACGATCAAATTCAGTTCCTGGTTTTGATTGAATATTGAAAAAGAGAAATTCCTGTGGAAATTCATAACCTTTCTGCTCAAAAGTAATCTTACTAATTTCCTCTGAATATAATGAATACGAGGCAAAAAGAATAGAAAAGAATAAAATCAAAAATACTTGAAAGTCAAAGCCGGAGAAATTTTCCTTAAGAAAATATCCTTTCAATATAAACCTTCACTTTTGAAATAATTTAATAATAAAACGAATAAAATACTGGTAAATACAAATTTTTCAAGATTTTTTTTAATTTCAAAAGAAAATTTGACATATTTAACAAATCTGCTAAATTAACTTAAGTAAAACTTAAACGTAGGAGTAATATTCATGAAAAAAATTCTACTATTATCTCTTTTCTCTCTATCTCTTTCAATTTTTTCAGAAGCAGAGATTCAGAAAAAAGCTATTTCGGACAATCCTTTTGATGAGTCTCTTATCCGTGAGTCAAATGCCGCAATACAGCGAGCAGTAAATTTTTTTACTGATAAACAGATGCAAAATGGAGCATGGTGTGATCATCCAGCTATTACAGGGCTTTGCGCTATGGCTATATACAAAAGCAAAACAAAACAAAATCTTGAATTAAAGGATGCAGCAGTTGAGAAAGCTCGAAAATACATCCTCAGTTTTGTTAACCCTGACGGATCTATCTGTAAAGAAAAAGATTATCCTAATTACAGTACAGCGGTATGCCTGGCAACATTGGCAGTAATAAATAACCCTGAAGACTACGAAATAATGAAAAAGGCTCGTAAATATCTAATTAGGTTACAGTGTAATGAAGAAAATCCAGATACTCCCATGTCAAAGGACAATCCTTTTTATGGCGGTATTGGATATGGATCAGCTGGACCTGGTCGTCCTGATTTATCAAACACTCAGTGGGCACTTGAAGCCTTATATCTTACTGAATTTTTGGATAAGGAGCCTTATTCAAAAGATCCAAAAGATGCTGAAAAATCAAAACTTGCATGGAAAAACGCTGTTCTCTTTTTAAGTAGACTACAAAATCTGCCTGAATCAAACGATCAGGTCTGGGTTGTAAAAGATAAAAATGATCCAAATTATGGAGGATTCGTTTATAAGCCAGATGAAAGTAAAGCAAGTTTAAAATTCGAAGATAAAAAAACTTTACGCTCTTATGGTTCAATGACTTATGCAGGGTTAAAAAGCATGATTTATGCAAAGCTTTCAAAAGATGACCCAAGAGTTCAGGCAGCAGTCGAATGGGCGGCAAAAAATTATACCCTCGATGAAAACCCGGGAATGGGACCAGAAGGCCACTTTTACTATCTAAATGTATTTGCAAAAGCACATTCTGTACTTGGAGAAGACATTATAAAAACGGATAAAGGCGAGGTTCACAATTGGAGAGTTGACCTCGTAAAGAAACTTCTCGAACTACAGAAAGGAGATGGAAGCTGGAAAAATGATAAACATGGCCGATGGATGGAATCAATACCAGAACTTGTAACCGCGTATTCCCTACTTGCAATGGAAGCAGCATTAGCTCCTTATCTGAATTGATAAAAAAAATTCTGTTTCTACTTCTTCTTCAAAGATCTGAAGAAGTAGACAAAAATTGTATTTTTTTTTAATGAATAACATACGCTAATTGAAAGTAAATTTACCATATCCTATAGCCTTTTTCCCATCCCCTCATAAATTTCAAATTAATCTTTTTTTTATTTTTTACTAACATGCGCCTAATAATCAAAGTTTATTTTTAAGCAAATTAAAAATCAAATTTTCTAAAATCAGAAAAAAAGGAGAAAAGAAATGAACCCCAAAATGGTGACGAAACTCTTAATGAGGGCAATTCTTGTAGCGGCTTTAGCCTCTACAGTCATTGCACAAGAAAAAAGAGAATTAAAAGTAATTGAAGACAGAGGCCAGAGGCGAATGACGACAAAAATCTATGAGCTCAAACATGTAAAAGCTGTAGATATTACCCCTTTCGTTCTTGGTGCAGTAATGAGGTATTCGTCAGAATCATCAGTAGAACGACTCAATTGTAAACCCACAAAACAGCAATTCCTCGTTGTTAGCACAGGGGAAAAAATGATGCCTTATGTAGACGATTTAATTGCAAAACTCGATAGACCTGGCAAAATTGATGAAAATGGCTCTCTAATAAATGGAAGCGGCATTACAAATTCTATTTACTATCCAAGATATAGAATGGCCTCAGAATTCGTAGACATAGCAAAAACCGTAGGTAGTTCAGATGGAAATCACTTCGTCGACCTTCAAAACAATATTGTTTATTGGAAAGATTCAAAATCAGATGGAGGCAGCGTTGTAAAAAATCTCCAGTTTTTTGACAAACCAATACCTCAAATAGAAATGACATTAAATATTTATGAAGTAAGTGATGATGATCTTAAGGAACTTGGAATTGATTACATAAGTTGGAAAAATGGTCCAGGGGCAAATATTTTTGCTTCAGGATTTGATTTTTTTGATTTTCAAAAATTTATTGATAGCGGCGATTGGACAAACTCGATAAATACTGCCGCAAGCTTAACTAACAGTTGGGGAGGATTTATGGTTGCCCCTCAATTCGATGCAACATTTTTAAGATTATTGAATCAGAAGGGAAAGGCAAAAATCGCAAGTTCAGGAATTTTGACTGTGACGAATGATTTTAACTATGACCCAGGAGCAAAAAAGTTTAGTAAAGCAAAATTTAAAATCAAATTCTCACCAAATTATCAGGGCATTGTGAAAGACAAAAATCAAAATGTAAACGTAAAATCTTCAGGTTCTGAATTATATTTCTATCTCAGAAGACCAACCATTACATTTAATGGTTTAAACGCAGAAGAAAAAGTAGTGGCTGCAAAATTCGGTTGGGAATTACAAATATCAGATACCGTAGAGAAAACAAATGATGGCACAGATGTAAGAGACCAGTATTATTTCACTGGCTGGACAACCATAGATGTCGGAACAGAAAAACTCCTCGCATCTTATGCAAAAGAACAAAAGTCAAATCAAAACAACGGAATCCCGTGGCTCTGTGAAATACCAGTTTTAAAATATCTCTTTGGTTCCACAGTAGAATCAAATTCTTACAAAAGAGTTTTTATTACAGTTTCAACAAAACCTCTTGACCCTAAAATGGATATCTCACAATGGGCAGGAAATTTAATTAATCTCACAGAAATGGCTATAAATGAAGTAAAAAAAAGTAACCAATAACAAATAAAAGGAGTTTTAAAAATGAAAAAATTATATGTAAAAAACATTCTCCTAATTGCCGGCGGATTGCTCTCAATAGGACTCTCTGCATTTGACAAAAATACAGCGCCAACACCTTATGCTTTACCAAGCCAGATGCAAACACATCTGAGAATTGATGTTAAGGATGACACAAAGGAATTATACATCACTCAAGATCAAAATGACCCGGACATTATTACAAAAGCTTATGTTCTGAAACACGCCGACCCATACGAATTACGTCCATATTTAAGATCAGCTGCGAGATCAGAAAGTGTAAAAGGTGATAGGGCTAAAGTTGAATGTATAAAATACAATGATGGTACAGGAATTATCATTGTATCAGCTGAGGCTTATCGTTTTGGTAAACAGGAAAATGGAATGGGCTTCGATGAAATGATTGAAATTCTTGATAAGCCCAATATAAGCTCTTCAAGTGGGTCGGAATCATTCGTTTATTTCCCCAAATATAACGATGCTAAATGGCTCGCTGAAAAAATCAAGAAAGTAGGGATGAATATTTCACACGATGACAAAGAACTCGACGGAGGAAAAGATAAAGTAGTCGTTGATCCGGGCCTTAATGGTTTATTATTCTATGTCCCGGTATATAGCATTAAAAACATTAAAAATATGCTAAAAGTTTTTGACCTGCCAACACCAGAAGTAAAAATAAAATACACTATATATGAACTTTCAAATGAAAATGATGGAACTCTTGGTGTTGACTTTCAAGCGTGGAAAAATGGTCCTGGCTCCGATGTCTTTTCCATAGGGTCAAAATTTACAAATGGATGGGACGCCGTAAAAAATATTGCTCAGACTCCCTCAATTCATGACACAAGAACACAATTCTTCAAATTCAGTCCACGCTGGAACAGCAAATTCCTAGATTTCCTTGCAGTAAAAGGAAAAGCAAGCGTAATCACAAGCGGAGAACTTTCTATAATGAACAATAAAGAAGGAGTTATAGAAACTACAACAAAAATTGCAGGTTTTAAAGATGGTGAAAAAATCCAGAATATTGAAACATTCGGATATTATAAATTAACAGATGCCAGAATTTACGACGGAAACACAGATTATTTTGCAGATGATACTACCGGGCTTAATGCAGGTAGATATCGCCTTAAGGCTACGGATGACAGAGGAAATAATGTAACTATTTCACTCCAAAATCAGGCTGTTCCAGCAGGACAGGGGGGAGGTGCAAACCCTTATCGTGGCGATATGACCATAACAAGAGTGTTTGATGGCAATAGATACTACTATGGAATTCAACTTGATGAAGATGCTGCTCGTGCACAGGGAGTAGTCCTTGTAAGATACAGAAGAGATAATCAAACTAACCTTGATTACGAAGTAATAGGATATCGAGTAGAGGGACTAAGCAGCGTTTCACTTGAAAAATCTGTCTCTATTCCAACAACGGGAGTTGTAACAGACGATTACGTCTATAGATATGAATGGCAAAAGCAAAATCTTTCGTTCTCTATGGATCAGAGCGATACTATTTACAGGGATTTTGCCAGAGTAACTAACGTTAGCGGATATGGTTTCTTCCTCTCCATGATTCCAAACGTAAGCGACGAAATGACAGTTGTAGACGTTTATATGAATAATACAAGTTTAATAGGTTTTGATGACGCTGGGAATCCAAGAACAGCAAAAAGTGAAGTTCAAAATAAGTTCATGATAAATAATAAAGGGGAAAGACTTGTTGTTGGTGGAATCGACAAATACGCAGTAGTAAGAAGTGTAGCAAAGGTTCCATATCTCGGAGACCTTCCCATCCTCGGCTGGTTACTTTCCAGTGAATCTGAAGTTTCCAAGAAAAATCAAATCGTTGCAGTCCTTGATTGCAAAACAGTAATGCCTGAAAATAGCCTGACTCAAGAAGAGCTATCCTTAATCTCAGAAATAAAGGAGAAACTCAAGAAATCTGGTGGTTTAAACAAATATGGTTTTGATCAATTTATCCTCGACGAGGATAAAAATAGCTTTGATCCTCTTCCATAAAGTATGAAAAAATGGGGGCTAAGCCCCCCTTTTTTATTATTAAAAAACTAATATCAATCTAACATAATCCTAACAATTAAAGCTTAGTTTAAATTACAAAAAAAAAAGGAGAATATTGTGATGAATTTAAAAAAAATTATGAGTGTGGCAATTGGAGCATTGCTTTCGCTCTCATTCGCAAACAGGCTTTTCGCAGCTAATGTCAATGGTGCTGGCGCTTCATTCCCGGCTCCTTGCTATCAAAAATGGATGGCAGAGTATGCCCTCGTCACAAAACAAAAAATCAATTATCAATCGGTTGGTTCCGGAGCTGGGCTTGCTCAGATAAGGGCAAAGACGGTGAATTTTGGAGCCTCTGACGAGCCGTTAAAAGCGGAAGTGCTTGAAAAAGACGGAATGATTCAATTCCCTATGCTAATGGGAGGAATCGTGATTATAGTCAATTTACCCGGTATAAAATCGGGTGAACTGAAACTTTCAAGAGATGTTCTTGCCGATATTTTTCTCGGAAAGATAAAGAACTGGAATGATGGGAGAATAACCTCTATCAACAATGGACTTTCATTGCCCGATGAAGAGATAACAGTTGTTCACAGAGCCGACGGTTCAGGGACAACCTGGACTTTTACAAATTATCTTTCAAAAATTTCAAAAGAATGGAATGATGGTCCCGGCTGTGGCAAGGAAATTGCATGGCCAACAGGCGTTGGCGGACAAACCAATGCCGGAGTTGCCCAGATGGTAAAGAAAACAAAATATTCAATTGGTTACGTTGAATCGTCTTATGCTTTTGAAAATAAACTCACATACACCCAACTTGAAAATGCTGCCGGAAAATTTGTTCAACCAAATATGGAATCTTTCATTGCTGCCGCATCAAATGCCGATTGGGATAATGCACCTGGATTCTATATGGTTTTAACCAATCAGCCTGGAGACAACACCTGGCCAATAATGGGAGCAACATATATCTTAATTCATAAAGAACAGCCAGATGCCGAACTTGCAAAGAAAATGATATCATTCTTTGATTGGGCTTACAGCAATGGCAAAACAATTGCTGAGAAGTTGAAATATGTACCAATACCAGAAAATGTCGCTAATAAAGTTCGTGAACACTGGAAAAAGTCAATAACTTCAAATGGACAGCCTATCTGGTAAAAAAATAACTTCGCGGGTTTGGGAGAGAATCTCCCATACCCGTTTTTTGACGCTCCATTTTCTCTATGAATGAAAAAAAATTATAATAGTTTAAATATGAGAAAAAACCCGATAGACGAATTTTTTCGCATAATTTGCCTCTGTTCAGCTTTTATGATTTTCCTGGTCTTAATTTTTCTGTTCATAGAGTTAATCCTTAACTCTTGGCCATCAATCAAAAAGTTCGGTCTTTCCCTCCTGTGGTCAAGTAGTTGGAATCCTATAAAACAGGATTTTGGCGCCCTTCAAAGTATCTACGGAACATTGATTACCACCTTAATCGCAATGGTGATCGCTATTCCTGCAAGTCTCTTTATAGCCTTTTTTCTTGTAGAAATATCGCATCCTATTCTTGGCAGAGTCGTAGGTGAAGCGCTTGATCTTTTAGCAGCAATTCCGAGTATAATTTATGGAATGTGGGGGCTTTTTGTCTTCGCACCATTCATGCAGGATTATATTCAACCATTTTTTTCAAAAAATGTTCAGCCTATTCTGGATATTTTCGCGGTTTTTCTATCAAATATAACTGGCTTACATATAAGTTTGCCATTTTTTTCTGGACCATCAATAGGGATAGGTTTCCTTACCGCCGGACTGATTCTGGCGCTTATGGTTCTGCCATTTACAAGTGCAATTATCAGGGATATATTTAAAATGGTCCCTCCAGTTGTGAAGGAATCCGCATACGGAATAGGATCGACAACATGGGAAGTTGCCAGACATGTCACTTTACGCTACGGCTTGCAGGGAATACTTGGTGGGGTCTTCTTCGGTCTTGGCAGAGCAATAGGCGAGACCATGGCAATAACATTTGTAATAGGAAATGCTCAAAAAATTTCATTCTCTCTACTCGCCCCAGGCACAACGATAGCCTCAACGCTGGCAAGCCAATTTTCCGAAGCTGTATCACAACCTTTTTTCAGAAGCGTTCTACTGGAGTTGGGATTAATACTCTTCATCGTCAGTTTTTCTATTCAGGTAACGGCTCAAATCTGGCTGAACAGGATAAGAAAAAAATCTGGAGGAGGATTGTGAGAAAAGCTCAGAAAAAATCTGTCTTTAGACGACGTCTGGTTAATAGATTAATCACTATCATTTCTTTCCTTGCCGCTTGTACTGGAATTTTTTTCCTGTTTTGGATTATCATAGTAGTTCTTATGCGTGGTTTTTCCGCATTTAGCTGGAACTTTTTTACCAAAATAACCTTATTAGGAGACGAGGGAGGAGTGGCAAATGCGATTTTAGGAACTGCAATGATAACAACGGTAGCCGCATTGCTCGGCGTTCCTATCGGAATATTAGGCGGAGTTTTTCTATCTGAGTTCGGTAAAAATTCAAAAATTGCCGACATTGTCAGATTCTCGGCAAATGTCATGATGGGAATGCCTTCTATAATAATAGGACTTTTTGTATATACCATCATCGTTTATAACACAAAAAAATTTTCAGGCTTTTCTGGTGCTGTGGCACTCGCAATAATAATGCTACCTATCGTGCTAAGAACTACGGAAGACATGCTTTGTCTTGTCCCTAATTCATTAAGAGAAGCTGCTCTGGCTCTCGGCACACCACGATGGAAAACTACCATTCATATAGTCTTCAGAGCATCAAAGACCGGCTTGATGACTGGTATACTTCTTGCTATAGCGAGGGTAAGTGGAGAAACAGCTCCTCTTCTCTTCACCGCCCTGAATAGCTACTACTGGCCCAACGAAGTATGGTGGCATTTCTGGGATTTCTTCAGGTCCCCAACAGCCAATCTGACAGTTACAATAAATGATTATGCGATGTCACCGTTTGAAGGGTTAAACAAAATCGCCTGGGGTGCATCATTGATAATCACCATGTCAATTCTACTTATAAATTTAATAGTAAGAACTTTTTTCAAGGAGTTAAAGAGATAAAAATGCAAGATGAACAAAGCAAAGTAAAAATATCCGTTAGAGATCTGAATTTTTTTTATGGAAGACAGCAGGCCCTGTTCAATAACAATATAAATATCTATGAAAATAATGTAACAGCCGTTATCGGCCCTTCAGGTTGTGGAAAGTCTACTCATCTGAGAGTGTATAACAGAATTTTTGAGCTCTACAGGGAACAGGTGGCCGAAGGAAAGGTTATTATGGACAACGAAAACATTCTCTCTCCATCTACGGACATTCTTGAATTAAGAAGAAAAGTCGGAATGATCTTTCAAAAACCAACCCCATTCCCAATGAGTGTATTCGAAAATATTGCTTATGGACTCAGACTCCATTACAAACTCAGTAAGAGCGAAATATTTGAAAAAGTGGAAAAGGCTCTGAGATCAGCCGCTCTATGGGACGAGGTGAAAGATAAATTAAACAACCCTGGTATGGCTTTGTCTGGTGGACAACAGCAACGACTATGTATTGCCAGAGCAGTAGCTATAGAACCTGAAGTCCTGCTCATGGATGAGCCAACCTCCGCAATAGACCCGATTGGAACGGCGAAAATAGAAGAATTAATCCAGGAACTTAAAACCCAGTATACGATAGTAATAGTAACCCATAACCTGCAACAAGCAGCAAGAATCTCTGATTACACCGCCTTCTTTTTTGAGGGAAAAATAATTGAATACAATAAAACCGATGAAATTTTCACTAACCCTAAAAACAAGAAAACCGAAGAGTATATTGCCGGACGATTTGGATAAATCAATAAAAATACAGGAGAAAAAAATGTCCGTCCATCTAGATAGAGAAATAGAAAAAATAAAAAAAATGTTGGTGCATCTTGCAACAATAGTGGAGGAAAATGTCAGAAAATCTGTCTTGTCAGTATCCAGCAGAAACGAAGACCTGGCAAGAAAGATAATAACGGCAGACGATATAGTTGACAAATT